>JACCDM010016674.1_pt1 | contig 47798 bp, 48 predicted proteins | sample 7445851 | NCBI WGS metagenome assembly JACCDM01 (sample SAMN15323438, study PRJNA562643) | freshwater metagenome | isolation source: river surface water | place: USA:Blue River Watershed | collected 2017-08-16
CACCTACGAGTACTACCGGGCCATGGTCCGGACACGACAATTGAATATGAACGCAGAACGAATCCATATCTGAAAGAATTGCGCACATGAAGCGTGAACAGATCAGCGCACCCAAGGGTGTCAGTGAGTATGTTCCACCTCGCTCTGCCAGTTTTGAATGGGTTCGCGATCACTTAATCGCACCGGCCAAAGCCGCCGGCTATCAATTGATGGAACTTCCAGTCTTTGAAGATACCAATCTCTTCTCTCGAGGCGTTGGCGAATCTACAGATGTAGTAAGTAAAGAGATGTATACCTTTGAAGATCGCGGCGGTCGATCAATCACACTGCGTCCAGAGGGAACTGCAGGTGTCATGCGCTCTGTCATTGAGCACTCACTCGATCGTGGACAACTTCCAGTTAAAGTCTTTTACTCTGGCGCCTTTTTCCGCGCAGAACGGCCACAGGCCGGTCGTTACCGTCAGTTCTACCAAGTAGGCGTTGAATCAATCGGATTAGACGATCCAGCAATCGATGCAGAGGTAATTACGTTAGCTGATACCGCTTTTAAGAATATTGGCCTGAAGAAGTATCGTCTTGAGATTACTTCACTGGGGGATGGGCAATCTAGGGCTGCACATAAAGTTGATTTGGTTGCCTTCTTGAAAACGCTCAATCTCGATGAGGCGACAGCGGCACGCGCCCAGATTAATCCGCTGCGATTATTTGATGATAAGCGAGAAGAGATTCAAGCGAAGATGGCTGGCGCCCCGTTGCTTATGGATTACCTATCTCCAGAGTCGAAAGCCAATTTTGATCAGGTTCGTAGTTATTTGGATGCACTTGGAATCACCTACAGCGTTAATCCACGCATGGTCCGCGGCCTTGATTACTACACCGGAACAACCTTTGAATTTATCCATGAAGATCTCGGCGCACAATCAGGAATTGGTGGTGGTGGGCGATACGACGGATTGATGGAGACTCTCGGCGGTCAATCACTATCGGGAATTGGTTTTGGCCTCGGTGTAGATCGCATCCTTTTGGCGGCAGAGGCTGAAGGCGTCCTGTTTGCGAATCAATTTGCTAGCGATCTCTTCATCATTCCACTGGGTCAGCCAGCAAAGGTCGAAGCCTTGTCGATCGCGCAGACCCTTCGCCAGAGCGGTCTTCGCGTCGAGATTGCCTTCGGCGATCGCGCTCTCAAAGGGGCGATGAAGGCTGCCGATAAATCGGGTAGCGCTTATGCGATTGTCTTGGGGGATTCAGAGTTAGCGTCGGGGGCAGTTGAGCTCAAGCGAATGAAGGATGGTGAACTTTCCTCGGTTAAGATAGGTGAATTGGAGAGCGCGCTTTCGCGCACCTCTTGATTGAGAACACAGTTGCCTTGCAGAGTTCCACTAAAGAAAGTAGTCAGAAGCAATGATTCGTACCCATGATGCTGGATCCCTTCGTGCCTCTCACGCAGGTAAGACAGTCACGCTCGCCGGCTGGGTTGCCCGCCGCCGCGATCATGGTGGAGTTGCCTTCATCGATCTTCGCGATGCAACAGGTTCAGTCCAGGTTGTTATTAGAGATGAAGTCTTGGCTGGATCACTACGTGCCGAATGGTGCTTGGCAATTACCGGTGAAGTTGTGGCTCGTCCTGCAGGCAATGAGAACGAGGCCCTTCCTACTGGAGCCATTGAAGTGATGGGCGATGCCGTTACCGTCTTAAGTGAATCGGCACCACTTCCTTTCCCTGTCGATACTGGCGTTGAAGCCGATATCTCAGAAGAGGTACGCCTGCGTTACCGTTACTTGGATCTGCGCCGCGAAGGACCAGCCTCGAATCTGCGACTTCGTTCACGTGTGACATCTGCAATTCGTCGCGCCATGGATGACTTAAATTTCCTTGAGATTGAAACGCCATATCTCACGCGCTCCACACCAGAAGGCGCACGTGACTTTCTAGTCCCAGTTCGTTTGCAACCTGGTAGCTGGTATGCGCTACCGCAATCACCACAACTTTTTAAGCAGCTCCTTATGGTCGCGGGCATGGAGCGTTACTACCAGATAGCACGCTGTTTCCGCGATGAAGATTTTCGTGCCGATAGACAACCCGAGTTCACACAACTTGATATCGAGATGTCATTTATCGATCAAGCAGACATTATTGCTGTTGCCGAGAAAATCCTGGTCGACGTTTGGAAAGATAGCGTTGGCTACACAATTCCAACACCGATTCCTCATATGACTTATAAGGATGCGATGAACCGCTTTGGTTCAGATAAGCCTGACCTACGTTTTGGTAACGAACTTGTTGAGGTTACTGAATTCTTCGCTAAGACTCCATTTAGAGTATTCCAAGCAGATTATGTCGGCGCAGTTGTCATGCCTGGTGGCGCAAGCTCACCTCGACGCGAACTCGATGCGTGGCAAGATTGGGCTAAGGCCCGCGGCGCAAAGGGTCTGGCATACATTCTCCTCAACGAGGATGGAACGCTCGGGGGACCTGTCTCAAAGAATATCTCTCCTGAAGAACAAGCAGGAATCGCAGCTGTTGTTGGTGCCAAGAATGGTGATGCGATCTTCTTCGCCGCCGGCGATCGCGCCTCTTCTCAGGCTCTTCTTGGCGCAGTGCGTCTTGAGATTGGCAAGCGATGCAATCTCATTGAAGAAGGTGCCTGGAAATTCTTGTGGGTTGTCGATGCTCCAATGTTTGAACCAACAGATAACGGGGGATGGACTGCTGTTCACCACCCATTTACTGGACCAAAGCCAGAGTTTGCAAAGAGTTTCTCATCTGATCCGGCCAACGCCTTGGCTTATGCGTATGACATCGTTCTTAACGGAACCGAGCTCGGCGGAGGATCAATTCGTATCCACGATAAAGAGATCCAAAGAGAAGTCTTCCGTGTCATCGGCTTGAGCGATGAAGAGGCAAATAGCAAATTTGGATTCTTACTCGAAGCCTTTAATTACGGTCCACCACCACACGGTGGAATCGCCCTTGGTCTTGATCGCGTCTGCGCTCTCTTGACCGGAAGTGATTCGATCCGCGAAGTGATTGCATTCCCAAAGACTGCAAGTGGCGGCGACCCATTAACAGGGGCTCCAACACCTATCACTGCAGCACAACGCAAAGAGAGTGGAATGGATTTCAAGCCAGAAACCCCCGCCTCATAGGGCGATCGGGTAGGCTTACATATATTCACTCTTTGGTGAAAGTTAGCGAAAGGTATTGACCATGGGTCCTGGTGGAATTGCGACAATTATTGCCGCCGTATCTCTTCTGGCTATAGCAATCGCCCTTGCTTACGCGGTAGTTCGCGTCGGTAAATTTATCGACGAGGCAAGAGTTTCACTCAAAGTTCTCACGGAAGATACCGCTCCGTTGATCCAGGAATCTACTCGTACCTTAGAGCTCATCAATAGCCCACTCGAATCTTTCGCAAAGATCACCAAGAATGTTGAAGAGGTAACAACCAAAGTTTCTGAAGCTGCCACCGACCTTATGGATAAAGGTGGCCCTGCAGTCAAGGTTGCTGGAGCGCTCATCACAGCAGCCCAAGCAGGCAAGGCTCGCTCAAAGAAGAAGAAGGCTGAGTGAATTTAATTCGTGGAATCGGCAGAGATCCGCGCACGTTGGCTGCGCTTTTTTGAATCAGGTAACTCGCAAGGGTTAGAGCACACTGTCGTACCCTCGGCATCTCTGATTGCAGATGATCCCAATCTACTTCTGGTTAATGCGGGAATGGTTCCCTTCAAACCATATTTTCTCGGTGAAGTAACACCACCGTACAAGCGAGCTACATCTGTACAAAAGTGCGTCCGTACACTCGATATCGATGAGGTCGGCAAGACCACTCGACATGCTTCATTCTTCCAAATGTGCGGAAATTTCTCATTCGGTGATTACTTCAAGGAAGGTGCAATCGCACTTGCTTGGGAGTTGCTGACAAAACCAGTCTCTGAAGGCGGATATGGATTTCCTGAAGAACGCCTATGGGTAACTGTCTATCTCGATGATGACGAGGCTGCAGATATCTGGCATAAGAAGATGGGTGTTCCGCTAGAGCGCATCCAACGTCGAGATATGGCAGATAACTTCTGGTCGATGGGTGTACCCGGACCATGTGGGCCGTGTTCTGAAATTTACTACGACCGAGGACCTGCCTACGGTATCGACGGTGGACCGGTTGCCGATGAGAATCGCTATCTCGAGGTGTGGAACCTTGTCTTTATGCAGAATGAACGAGGCGCAGGCGGCGGAAAAGATGGCTACCCGATCCTTGGCGAACTACCTGCAAAGAGCATTGATACTGGTTTAGGCCTAGAGCGCATGGCAGCTTTATTGCAAGGCGTTGAGAACATCTACGAAATTGATACAACGATGCAGATTCTCTCTCGCGCAAGCGAGTTATCCGGTGTGAAGTATGGAAAGAGCGAGAAGTCTGATGTTTCACTTCGCGTGATTGCAGACCATGCGAGAACTGCGGCGATGCTCATTGGTGATGGAGTCACTCCAGGTAACGAGGGTCGCGGTTACGTTCTGCGCCGCATGATGCGTAGAACGATTCGCAATATGCGTCTATTGGGTACTAACGACCCAAGCATGGCTTCATTGACACAGGCTGCCATCGGAGCGATGGGACCACAGTATCCAGAGCTAGTTGCAGATTCTGCCCGCATTCTTGCGGTCAGTACATCCGAAGAAGAGAGCTTCTTGCAAACTCTTAAGAGCGGTACAACGATCTTTGATCTAGCAGCCAACGCAGTGAAGGCGACTAAGTCAACGAAGATGAGTGGCGATGATGTCTTCAAACTCCACGATACATATGGCTTCCCATTTGATCTCACTCTTGAGATGGCGCGTGAAGTTGGCCTAGAGGTGGATGAGGCGGGTTTTACTCGCTTGATGAAGGAGCAACGAGATCGCGCAAAGGCTGATGCTCGAGCAAAGAAGAGTGGTCACACAGACCTCTCTGAGTATAAGAAGATTGCAGATTCATCGGGAGCCACAGAATTTATTGGGTATACACATACCAGCTCTGAATCGAAGGTTAACGCCATCGTTGTAGATGGCGTAAGTAAGAAGAGTGCACAGGCGGGTGATGAGGTTGAGATCATTCTCGATCGCACTCCTTTCTATGCAGAAGGTGGCGGCCAACTTGCCGATGGTGGAACCATCACTCTGGCTAACGGTGCAGTTATTGAAATTGATGATGTGCAGAGCCCGGTGCCAGGTCTTTCGATTCACCGAGGACGAGTGGCATCTGGTGCTGTCGAGGTAGGCGATCAAGCACACGCAGCAATTGATAATGAGCGACGTAACGCGATCTCTCGTGCACACACTGCAACACATATGGTTCATAAGGCATTTAGAGAAGTTTTAGGTGAGACCGCAACGCAGGCAGGATCTGAAAACTCTCCAGGTCGCTTCCGCTTTGACTTCCCAGCAACGGGCGCTCTCTCAGAGGGTGTTCTTGATGAAGTCGAGGCTCGCGTGAACACCTTACTTCTGGATGATCTAGAGGTAAGGGCCGAAGTGATGTCTCAGGATGAAGCAAAGAATCTCGGTGCGATGGCGCTCTTTGGTGAAAAGTATGGAGATCGTGTGCGCGTTGTCAGCGTCGGAGACTGGGCTCGCGAACTCTGCGGAGGAACTCACGTTCATCGCTCTGGTCAACTTGGAGTTGTAAAACTTCTCTCAGAGGCGTCAATCGGCGCTGGTGTGCGACGCGTTGAAGCGCTCGTCGGAGCAGATGCCTATCGATTCTTGGCCCGCGAACATATTCTCTTGAATTCGCTGACAACAATCATTAAGGGCGCTCGAGTTGAAGAGCTGCCAGCGCGTATCAACGACCTCGTTTCAAAGATGCGAGATATTGAGAAGGAGCTCTCTACCCTGCGCACCGCTGCAGCCCTTGAGAGCGCAGGATCTTTACTCTCTCAGGCCAAGGTCATTTCGGGCACAACCGTTGTGATGGGATCTTTAGCAGATGGAATTGCGGCAGATAATCTTCGCCAGATTGCTCTCGATCTTCGTGCCCGTAACAGTAATTCGGTGGTGGCGCTGACTAGCGTCGTCGAAGATAAAGTCATTCTTGTCGTTGCCGCAAGTGATGCCGCACGCGATGGTGGTGTTAAAGCTGGCGCCCTCGTCAAACTTGGAAGTTCAATCCTTGGCGGTGGCGGTGGCGGCAAAGATGATTTCGCACAAGGTGGCGGTAGCGATCGAAGCAAGATCTCAGCTGCCCTTGATGCGATCGAACTAGCGATCGCAGGCAAATAATGTCTCGGCTGGGTCGTCGACTCGCCTTTGATTATGGAGATACACGGATTGGCGTTGCAGTCTGTGATCCAGATGGAATTCTGGCTACGCCCCTCTCATTTCTCGTGACAAAAGATCCAGCGCTGAAAGTGAAGTTAGCTGAACTTCTCCATGAGTATGAACCGGTGAAGATTTATGTGGGCTACCCACTCCATCTTTCGGGTGAAGAGTCTGGTTCGAGCCAGAAGGCGGAGAAGTTTGCTCAACTCGTCGGTGAGATCTCAGAGCGACCGGTTGAATTAGTCGACGAAAGGCTAACGACATCAACTGCTTCGGCAGCGCTCTCGCAAGCAGGGATTAAGACACGCGATCAACGTGGACTTATAGATTCACAGGCTGCGGTATTGATTCTTGAGCAAGGGCTATCTCGTGATCGTGGCTAAGAGACCACTGCTGCGCGTAATCGCTGCTCTTGCCTCCAGCGTGCTGATCATCTTTCTCATCTCCGTTGTAAACGGCGGACCAAAAGCGGCGCCAGATTTCGAATGTGAAAACTCCGGGGGAGATCGGGTATCTATTGATATCTCATCGGGGGAGACTGGTAGTCAGATTGCACAGGAGCTCTTTGAGAAGGGCGTTGTTAAATCTTCGCAGGCATTTTTCAGAGTTGCGGTCTCTGATTCTCGATCGCAATCTATTGCGCCAGGTTCCCACCTGATTGATCTGGAAATATGTGCCACCGAGGCACTTGATCAATTGCTCGATAAAGATCGAATCGCTGGCTTGATTCCAATCATTGAAGGAATGCGCGCCTCCGAAGTAAAGAAGCTTTTTCTCGCAGCTGGATATTCGGCGCAGGAGGTAGAGAGCGCCTTTAAGAATCTGGCTATACGTAAACCGTTTACAACTATCGAAGGGCTCCTCTTTCCCGCTCAGTACAGCTTTGCCAGCGGAACAAAAGTTGCTGATGCACTTAAAGTAATGACAGATCGGGCCTACGCAGAGATCGAATCAGCAGGCTTGCAGCCTGGAAAAGGTAGATATGATGTGGCGCAGCTCCTTGTCATCGCATCCATCGTCCAGGCAGAAGGTGAAGATCAAGACTTTGGAAAGGTCTCGCGCGTAATCTTTAATCGCCTCAAGATCGGTATGCCACTGCAAATGGATTCGACGGTTCATTATGTTCTTGGAAGTCGAGGAGATATTTTTTTAAGTTCCAAATCGACGAAGATCAAATCTCCATATAACACCTATCAGAACTATGGTCTCCCACCGGCTCCGATCGGAAATCCGGGACGAAATGCACTCGATGCTGTGGCATCTCCTGAAGCGGGAGATTGGCTCTACTTCATCACCGTGGCACCTGGCGATACTCGCTTTACCTCCTCATTTGATACCTTCAATGAGTGGAAGGTTCTCTATAAGGCTAACTTGAGAGCTGGAAAGTTCGAGGCGAAGAAATGATTCATGGCGCTGTCCTAGGTTCTCCGATTTCGCACTCACTCTCACCGCTTCTGCATCAGAGCGCCTTCTCTTTTCTAGGCGTGGAAGGTAGCTACCAAGCAATCGATGTTCCAAGCGGAGCGCTCAACTCGTTCTTTGAGAGCAACTCGGATTCATTTGATTATCTCTCTCTGACAATGCCTTTAAAGGAGGAAGCTTTCTCGCTTCCGGTTACCTTTGATGAGTTAAGCACTCGTATCGGTTCGGCTAACACTGTATATAGTGTCGACGGCAGGTGGCATGGGACATCTACAGATGGTTCTGGATTTATATCCGCCCTCGAGTCGGCAGGCTTCACATCCTTTACCAACGCTTTGATCCTGGGTGCCGGCGGAACGGCTCGTGCCGTTGCAGGGGCCCTTGATGGCTTCTCACAGTCGATTACCGTCATGGGCCGCACCTCGACACGACGCGATGCTCTATCGCGCTGTGTACTTCGTTCGGAATTTGATTACATTCCTTGGAGCAACGATCAGAGCGTTGCTCAATTTGATTGCGTTATCAATACAACGCCAGCAGGAGCTGCAGATCTCCTGGCTGATTACCTACCGACTTCAATAGATTCACTTCTCTTTGACGTTATCTATAAACCGTGGCCAACGGTCCTTGCCTCACGTTGGAGTGATCATGGTGGTCAGGTGATTAATGGAAAAGAGTTGCTTCTGTGGCAGGGTTTAGATCAGTTGCAGTTGGTACTTAACGCGGCTCTAGATAAGCAGGCGCTTGCTGCTCATCTTCGCCCTCTCTTAGCAAAAAGTTAACCACAGCAGTTTGGCTCGATAAGACTGATCAGGTCGGGTGAACTATCTTCTGCCTATGTTCTTGATTCTCGCTCCTGCGTTGACATGGATTGCGATCTCAGATTTACGCTTTCACCGTATTCCCAATCGCGCGCTGGTCTGTCTCGCTATGCTTTCGCTGATCTACTCAGCGCAAGTTGGATACATTTGGCAGAACCAGTTCCTCGTCGCATGTGGTGCACTTTGTGGAGGGCTTCTACTTTGGCGTTTTTCTAGCCTTGGAATGGGCGATGTAAAGCTTATATTCTTGATGGCCCTTTTCTTAATCCCTGCATCTGTTGACTCTTACTGCTCCTTTCTCGCCTTCTTCTCAATCTTTGCCCTGATTCATCTCGTTACTCAGGCACTGATTCTTCGATCCATGAGAAATCCATTGCCGCTAGCACCATCACTGGTGCTGGCAATTATCTGGCTGGCCTACCTTAAATAAGGTCTCATCCTTGGCCTTCTTCTGTCAGAATATGCACATGCGTTGGCTTACAGCTGGTGAATCCCATGGACAAGCTCTCTCTGCAATTATTGAGGGAATTCCAGCCCATGTTCAGGTGGATTCAACATTTATCGATTATCACCTGGCTCGCCGACGCCTGGGTTTTGGTCGCGGAGCCAGACAAAATTTTGAAGCCGACAAAATTTCAATCCTTGGTGGTCTGCGTTTAGGAATTACTCAAGGTGGTCCAATCAGCATTCAGGTTGGAAATTCTGAGTGGCCGAAATGGGAGAAGGTGATGAGTGCAGATCCCGTCGATCCTAGTGAGATCGCTCATCTTGCGCGCAACGCACCTCTGACAAGACCTCGTCCTGGACATGCAGATTTAGTAGGAATGCAGAAATACGATTTCGATGATGCGCGACCAATTCTAGAAAGAGCAAGCGCCCGCGAAACAGCAGCGCGTGTTGCCTTGGGAGCTGTCGCGCGAGCATTCTTGGAACAGAGCGTGGGAATTAAGATTCTTAGCCATGTAATTTCAATCGGAGCTGTCCGAGTACCAGATTCTGCGCATCTTCCATCGGCAGATGATATGGAGCGTATCGATAGCGATCCTGTGCGTTGCGCCGATGAGGCAACAAGTGCTGCAATGATGAAGGAGATCGAGAGCGCTCACTCTGATGGAGATACTCTCGGTGGAGTCTGCGAGATCCTTGCCTACAATCTCCCTCCTGGTTTAGGTTCACACGTTCACTGGGATCGACGTTTGGATGCTCGTCTTGCCTCAGCGATGATGGGTATTCAAGCAATTAAGGGTGTTGAAATTGGTGATGGCTTCACGACTGCAACTCGTCGCGGTTCATCGGCCCATGATGAGATTGAGAAGAATGCTCAAGGTCTCATAGTTCGTCGCAGCGATCGCGCCGGCGGCACAGAGGGTGGAATGTCTAATGGTGAGATTCTTCGCGTAAGTATTGCGATGAAGCCGATCTCAACTGTTCCGAAGGCCCTAGATACAATCGATGTAGCAACAGGGGAAGCGGCAAAGGCGATCAATCAACGATCAGATGTCTGCGCAGTTCCGGCTGCTGGAATTGTGGGCGAGGCGATGGCTGCATTAGTTCTTGCAGAAGCTGTCTTGGAAAAGTTTGGTGGCGATAGCGTTCAGGAGACGAAGCGAAATTTTGAGTCTTACATGGCTCATCTTCGTTTCAAGTAATTGTGCCTGCTGCAATTCTGATTGGGCCACCAGGTGCCGGAAAATCTTCGGTGGGCAAATCCCTTGCCCAAAAGCTAGGTCTTACCTTTCATGACACCGACCACTTGATTGAAGAGCGCACCGGCATGAGTGTCTCTGAGATCTTTCTTGATAAGGGCGAAACGTACTTTCGAGAGCTTGAGAAAGAGATTGTTGGATTGGAAGTTCAGGGTTTTGATGGTGTTCTCTCATTAGGTGGCGGATCAGTGATGGATCCTTTAACGGCGCAATTGTTAAGCGATTGCCCGGATCCGGTTATCTTTCTAGATGTCTCACTCTCAAGTGCAGCGCCTCGAATTGGATTTAATAGAGATCGCCCACTTCTTGTCGGCAACCCGCGAGCAAAGTGGCAGGAGCTCATGAATATTCGCAGGCCCATCTATGAGAAGTTGGCTACGATCACCGTTCTCACAGACTCGTCAACTCCTTCACAGGTAGCGCAAGAGATTATTGCTCTCCTTGAATCGCACGAGGGAGCTAAACGATGAGTCAGAAGATTACCGTCACCGCCGAACGTACCTACGATGTTCTCTTCTCAGACAATTGGCGATCATCGTTGGCAGAGCGCGCACACGAGAGAGTCCGTTGCGCAGTCGTAACAACTCAATCTATGAGAGAGCGAATTGGAAATCTCGAGGCCGGTGATTGCGAATTTACATTCTGCGTTATTCCCGACGGTGAAGTGGGAAAGAGTCCTGCTGTCCTTATGCAGTTATGGAATTGGTTAGCAGCTGCAGGATTTACCAGAAGCGATCTCGTTGTTGGCATCGGCGGGGGAGCAGTTACCGATATCGCCGGATTTGCCGCAGCCACTTTTTTACGAGGGATCGATTGGATCGCAATTCCAACCTCGGTCGCTGGCGCAGTTGATGCTTCAATTGGCGGCAAGACGGGTGCCAATTTAGATTATGGGAAGAACCTCATCGGTTCCTTCTATTCTCCGTCAGAAGTTATTGTTGATATCTCCTGGTTTGAGACATTGAGCGATCGAGACTTTGCCGCAGGCCTTGCGGAGGTGGTCAAGTGTGGATTTATTAAAGATCCAGAGATTCTCACCCTAATCGCAGGGCGCTCAGTTTCCGCTGTGCGTAGTGATCTCGATCTTGTTGTGGATTTGGTGAAACGTTCAATCCAGGTGAAGGCAGATGTTGTTGGTGCCGATTTCACAGAGGGATTTCTTCGAGAGAGCCTGAATTATGGACATACATTTGGCCACGCCGTTGAAAAGCATGCGAGGTACTCTCTACGACACGGAGAGTGTGTATCGATAGGCATGGCATTTATGGCCCATCTTCAATTAGCTCAAGGTTTGATCAGCAAAGAAGTGCATGATCTCCACTTCTCAATCCTTTCTACCTTGGGCCTACCAGTAAGTTATCCGCAAGGGGATTGGTTAGAGCTTAAAGCGCTCATGTCCATGGATAAGAAATCACGAGGAAATACACTTCGGTTTGTCACAATTAAGCAACCCGGAGAATGTGATCGTTTAGAGGGTGTTGCAGATAGCGTTCTCCTCGATGCTTATGGGAAGGTATGTCCATGAAGGTTCTAGTACTCAATGGTCCTAATCTTTCGCGTCTAGATATTCGTGATTCATCAATCTATGGCGACATGTCATACCCACAACTTGTAGCCCATATAAAGAGCGCTGCCGAGAGCAATGGTTTCGAGGCAGATGTTCGCCAGAGCGATGATGAGGCAACGATAATTTCTTGGCTCCATGAAGCTGCAGATGGAAATATCCCTGTGGTGATTAATCCGGCCGCCTTCACACATTACTCATATGCCATACGCGATGCGGCAGAACTTGTGAAGGCCCCTCTCATCGAGGTGCATCTTTCAAACCCACTTTCGCGAGAAGAATTTCGCCATACCTCTGTAATCTCCGGCGTTGCCAATGGAACGATCGGTGGCTTTGGCCCGAACTCTTATTCGCTAGCTTTGATCGCGCTCAAGACACTCATTTCTTAATTGGCGATGGGGTAAACTTCAAGCCTTGAAGCAGGTGGCATCGCGCCATCGCAATGACTGGAGTTCTACTGTGGCAACAACAAATGATCTAAAAAATGGAATGACCCTAGATATCGAAGGGCAGCTCTGGACAGTTGTTGAGTTTCAACATGTAAAGCCAGGAAAAGGACCAGCATTTGTTCGCACCAAGCTCAAGCAGGTAATGACGGGCAAGGTTGTCGATAAGACATTTAACGCTGGTGTAAAGGTGGATGTTGCAATCCTTGAAAAGCGTGAGATGAACTTCCTTTACAAGGAAGGCGATGATTTCGTCTTTATGGATAATGAGAACTTTGATCAGATGACTATTTCAGCGGCAACAGTTGGCGAAGCCGCCAATTACATGTTGGAAAATACCGAAGCGATCGTTGCGATCCACGAAGGCAATCCTCTCTACATCGAACTTGCTGCATCTGTTGAACTCGTAGTTACCTACACCGAGCCAGGGCTACAGGGCGATCGCTCTTCAGGCGGCACAAAGCCTGCAACAGTTGAGACTGGAATTGAAGTACAGGTACCGCTCTTTATTAAGCAAGATGAGAAGATCCTTGTTGACACTCGTGATGGATCATATTTGGGCCGCGCAAACTAGTGTCAGCTCGCAGTAAGGCGCGTAAACAGACCCTTGATCTGCTTTATGAATCGGATATCCGGGGGAGTGATCTACTTGAGCTTTTAGTTTCTCGCGACATTGTTGAAGAGGGACCAGATGCCAGACCGATTCGTGAGTACACGAGGTCTCTCGTTGAGGGAATTGCAGCACATAAGAGAAAGATCGATGAGCTTATTTCGACCTATGCTCAAGGTTGGGATATGGATCGCCTGCCTGCGGTAGATCGAAATATCTTAAGGTTGGGTATCTATGAGATCTTGTGGGTTGTAGAACTCGAAGATGGCATCGTGATCGATGAGGCTCTTACCTTGGCGAAAGATCTAAGCACTGAGGATTCTGCTGGTTATATCCACGGAGTTCTCGGTCGGATAGCTTCAATTAAAGAGAGCCTCGCACTCTAATTTTTCTCTAGACGTATTCGTGCTTCATTCACCCATCTGTAGAAGTAAGTGGCATCGCCGTTGCTATTCGGTAAAAGTGAGAAGAGAAGTGCCAGATTTGCAACATCGCTCTGGCGGATTGAGATAACTGCACCGCGCCAATCACCGCGAAGGCGTGAAAGATCATTGGTAAATCTGACCAGTAGCTCGCGCTCGGTAGAGACTTTCAATGAGCCTAGGACCAAGAGATCGTAGATGTGTCTGGAAGCTTCAGTTGTGATCGGTTGACATTTATTGGTCAATAATTCGGCTGGGTGTACCGAGAGTACATCGGCTATCACCGCCATCGTCTCCACGCTAAGTGCGCGATCGCCACGTTCATAAGAGCCGAGAGTTATCGCCTTAATTTGACCGCGACTGCGCTCCTCGAACTCTCTTAAACTCCAGCCCTTTTCGCGACGAAGCGCCCTGATCCTTGCCCCGACTGCGCTGGCTCCATGATCGATCATTGGGGGATCGTAGGCAGCAACTCGCCAGCGCCATCGAAGATATCCACAGTCGTCGAGGGAGAGTGGTAACCTTCGTGCGCATCCTTTAAGACCCGTCCTGCGAGGCGGGGAAGGAGATTTACATGAGTTCAGTCCTGCCTGCACCGGATATCTCGCGTGCTCTCTCGCGTATCGCCCATGAAATTTGCGAGCGCAACAATGGATCGCAATCGATCACACTTCTTGGAATTCCTACACGTGGGGCACATCTTGCCCGTCGCCTTGCCAGCCTTATCGAAGGTATCGAACGCCATCAGGGTCAGGCCGGAACGATAGATACCACCCTCTTTCGCGACGATCTTCGATTGAAAGCCCCCCGCGCATTGATGCCCACAGCTATTCCATCACTCGGAATCGAAGGACGCACTGTGGTCCTTGTCGACGATGTCCTCTTCTCAGGGAGAACAATTCGCGCAGCACTTGATGCGCTAGGAGATGTCGGACGCCCGGCCAAGGTGCAACTTGCAGTTTTAATTGACCGGGGACATCGCGAGCTACCGATCCGCGCAGACTTTGTAGGAAAGAACATCCCCACCTCAATCTCTCAATCAGTCAAGGTTCTTCTGACCGAAACAGATGGCATCGATGATGTCCAGATTTCAGCGGAGGAGAACAAGTGAAACACTTACTATCGATTGCAGATCTCTCTCGCGAAGAGGCCATCTCTGTTTTGGACACCGCGATGCACATGGCAAAGGCCAGCGATACGCCGATGAAGAAATTGCCTACCTTGCGCGGCAGAACAATCGTCAACCTGTTTGCAGAAGATTCAACGCGCACACGAATCTCATTTGAGGCAGCTGCGAAGAGACTTTCGGCCGATGTCATCAACTTCTCGGCTAAGGGATCGAGTGTCAGTAAGGGTGAATCACTAAAAGATACCGCTCAGACGCTGCAGGCGATGGGTGCAGATGCTGTGATTATCCGTCACGGCGCATCAGGTGCTCCGGCGCGATTAGCTGACTGTCAATGGATGTCAGGTGCGGTGATCAATGCCGGAGATGGAACACATGAACATCCAAGTCAGGCGCTACTAGACGCATTCACCATAAGAAAACATCTTGGACAGGGCCGAGAAGATCTTCAGGGTATTCGTATCGCGATTGTTGGCGATGTACTCCATTCTCGCGTTGCTAGATCCAATGTTCTCTTGCTCACCAAACTAGGAGCACATGTCACTCTTGTGGCACCACCGACACTTTTGCCGGTTGGGGTTGAAAGTTGGCCAGTATCGATTGCATACGATTTTGATGATGTTCTAGAGAATGTAGATGTTGTGATGATGCTCCGTGTTCAACTAGAACGCATGAGCGAGCTCTTCTTTCCCAATGCCCGTGAATACTCTCGCTACTTTGGTCTCAACACCGCACGCCTGAAGAAATTGCATCCTGGCGCAATTGTGATGCACCCAGGCCCAATGAATAGAGGCTTAGAGATCACAGCAGAGAGCGCCGATAGTGCAAGGTCTGTGATTATTGAACAGGTGACAAATGGAGTCAGCGTTCGCATGGCAATTCTCTATCTTCTTCTAGCCGGTGACACTTCGATTGAAGCGGGTGCGTAAATGAGTACTGATATGAGAAAGACAATTATCAGCGGCGGAGCCCTGGCTGATGGAACCTCTCGAGATATTCTGATCGAAGATGGCGTGATCTCAGCAGTTGGTGAGAATCTAAACTCACCAGATGCTCATGTTCTCGATGCGCGCGGCATGATTGTGATGGCAGGTTTAGTTGACCTACACACCCATCTTCGCGAACCAGGACGAGAAGATTCCGAGACCGTGCTCTCTGGTTCACAAGCTGGAGTTAAGGGTGGTTATGTCGCACTCTCTGCAATGGCGAACACCTCACCAGTTGCAGATACTGCTGGAGTCGTTGAGCAAGTTTTCAGATTAGGCCAGAGCGCTGGATTGTTAGATGTCTTTCCGATTGGCGCTGTGACTCAAGGCATTGAAGGAAAGGTTCTTGCTGAAATCGGTGCAATGGCAGATTCAGCTGCGCGAGTACGAGTATTCAGTGATGACGGTAATTGCGTCAGTGACCCTTTAGTAATGCGCCGCGCTCTTGAATATGTGAAGAAGTTTGGTGGCGTCATTGCCCAACATGCCCAGGAGCCAGCACTGACTGCCGGATCTCAGATGAATGAGGGAATAGTCAGTTCGATCCTCGGCTTGAAGGGATGGCCCGCAGTTGCAGAGGAAGCGATTATCGCTCGCGATGTATTGCTTGCAGAACATGTTGGTGCCCGCCTTCACATCTGCCATCTCACCACCGCCGGCGGAGTTGAGATTATTCGATGGGCGAAGGCTCGCGGAATCGATGTCACCGCTGAGGTAACGCCTCATCACCTATTACTTACCGATGAGAGCGCTCGATCGTATGATCCAATCTTCAAAGTAAATCCACCACTTCGCACACAAAAAGATGTGATCGAACTGCGTCAAGGTCTTGCAGATGGAACGATCGATATTGTGGCAACAGATCACGCTCCACATCCGGTTGAGAGTAAAGAGTGCGAATGGCAAGAGGCAGCTTTTGGAATGCTCGGCTTAGAACATGCACTCTCCATCGTGAGCGCAACAATGATTGAGACAGGGCTGATGAATTGGGGCGATCTGCAAAATCGTATGAGTACCGCCCCTGCTCGCATCGGTGGCTATGCAGGCCATGGTCGAGAGTTAGCCATTGGTTCGCCTGCACACATCGCTGTGATCAACCCCAAAGCCCCTTACCGCGTGGATCGCGACCAATTGCTCTCTAAATCACGCAATACTCCCTTCCATGGAATGGAGTTCTCGGCAAGCGTTGTCGCCACCTTCTTCCACGGTCGTCTGGTCTACTCCAGTACAACTCGTACAGAGGGGAAGAGTGCATGAGTAAGGCATACCTTGTACTCGATGACGGCAGGATCTTTGAAGGTAAGAGTTGGGGCGCAACAGGTCGCACCTTCGGCGAGGCAGTCTTTCAAACAGGCATGACCGGATACCAAGAGACGATGACAGATCCCTCTTATCATCGCCAGGTTGTAGTCATGACATCACCACATATCGGAAACACTGGCATGAATGCCTTTGATAACGAGAGCTCGAGGATTTGGGTTGCAGGTTTTGTTGTGCGAAACCCATCACCGATCACAAGTAATTGGCGCAGCGAGGCAAGCCTTGCCGATGTGATGAACGAACAGAATATTGTCGGTATTTCTGGAGTTGATACTCGAGCGATCACTCGCCATCTGCGCGATCGCGGAGCAATGCGCGTTGGAATTTTCTCTGGCTTAGATCTGACGCGAGAAGAGATGGTGATCGAGGTGCGAAAGAGCGCACAGATGACTGGCGCTTTTCTAAGTGAGGATGTTTCTACGCCGCAGCCCTATGTTGTGAAAGCAATCGGTGAAGAGAGATTTACCGTAGCCGCAATCGATCTTGGAATTAAGGGCGCAACTCCACGAGCTATGGCAGAACGCGGGATTACGACACATGTCCTTCCCTATAAGACCACTTTTGAAGAGATTAAGGCGCTCAACCCCGATGGGGTTTTCTTATCGAATGGTCCAGGGGATCCGGCGACGATGACAGAGACTGTAAATCTCGTTCGTGAAATTTTGACCGAGGAGATTCCGGTATTTGGCATCTGTTTCGGCCATCAGATTCTTGGTCGCGCACTTGGATTTGAAACCTATAAATTGCAATTTGGTCATCGCGGAATCAATCAGCCGGTGATTGATCGCCGCAACAACAAGGTTGAGATCACATCTCACAACCACGGTTTTGCAATCAAGGCACCGATCGATGGTGAATTCACTACAGTCTTCGGCCCTGGGCGTGTGACGCACACATGTCTCAATGACGATGTTGTCGAAGGTCTTGAACTGTTAGAGCGTGGAGCCTTCAGCGTTCAATATCACCCAGAGGCGGCAGCTGGTCCTCATGATGCGGCCTATCTCTTCGATCAATTTGTCGAAATCATGGAGAAGTATCCGCAGAAGGGCAGGGTGTAACCATGCCTTTAGATCCAACGATTAAGAGCGTTCTGGTTATTGGTTCTGGTCCCATCGTTATTGGCCAAGCATGCGAGTTCGACTATTCAGGTACCCAAGCCTGTCGAGTTTTACGCGCTGAAGGAATTCGAGTTGTTCTCGTAAATTCCAATCCTGCAACAATAATGACCGATCCAGAGTTTGCCGATGCAACATATATCGAGCCAATCACTCCGGAGTTCATTGAACGTATCATCGCTAAAGAGCGTCCAGATGCGGTGCTTGCAACACTCGGTGGTCAGACAGCTTTGAATGCTGCCATTGGGCTCTTTCAGGCAGGAACGCTCGATCGTTATGGCGTCAAACTCATTGGTGCAGATGTCGATGCGATCGAACGAGGAGAGAACCGAGAAATCTTCAGAACTATCGTTGAGAAGGTCGGGGGAGAGTCGGCAAAGTCAGTCATCTGCCATACGATGGATGAAGTACTCGATGCCGTAAAGATTCTGAACTATCCCGTCGTGATTCGACCATCCTTTACGATGGGTGGACTTGGATCGGGCATCGCCTTTGACGAGGCAGCTCTTCACCAGATTGCCGGTGCTGGGTTGCGACATAGTCCAACCTCGGAAGTTCTCCTAGAAGAGTCAATTATCGGTTGGAAAGAGTACGAACTAGAAGTTATGCGCGATTCACGCGATAACGTGGTGATCGTCTGTTCGATTGAAAACATTGATCCGATGGGCGTTCACACCGGAGATTCGATCACTGTCGCTCCAGCACTGACGCTGACAGATGTTGAATTCCAGAAGCTACGCAATCTCTCTATCTCGATTATTCGCGAGGTTGGCGTTGCTACCGGCGGCTGCAATATCCAATTCGCGGTCAATCCAGATAACGGTCGCATCATTGTGATTGAGATGAATCCGCGTGTATCTCGATCAAGTGCACTTGCCTCTAAGGCAACAGGTTTTCCAATCGCAAAAATTGCTACCAAACTGGCCATTGGATATACCTTGGATGAGATCCAAAATGACATCACGAAGGTCACGCCAGCATCATTTGAGCCGACCCTTGATTATGTCGTCGTGAAGGCTCCACGATTTGCCTTTGAGAAGTTTCAAGATGCTGACCCTCGCCTGACCACCACAATGAAATCCGTGGGTGAGGCGATGGCAATCGGTAGGTCATTCCCTGAAGCGTTGATGAAGTCCTTACGATCCCTCGAACGCAAGGAAGCGATCTTTACCTTCCCGCAGGATCTCTCCGAGGCAAAGATAGATGCGCTGATGGGAAAGATTGCAACTCCGACCGAGTACAGATTGCAACAAGTTCAACAGGTTTTGTGGGCAGGCAAGGGCATAGAAGAGGTCTACGCCCTTACAAAGATTGATCGCTGGTTCCTCACGCAAATAGCTTCAATCAATGATGCAGCGCGAGAGATCGCTCAACCTGGTGAACTCACGACAGAGGCCCTGAGATTTGCTAAAGAATTTGGTTTCTCTGATTCTCAGATCGCTGCCTTACGTGGAAGCACAGAGGAAGAAGTTCGAAAGATTAGAACTCATCTCAACGTTCGCCCCGTCTACAAGACAGTTGACACGTGTGCTGCCGAGTTTGAGGCATTTACACCGTACTACTACTCAAGTTATGAAGAAGAGAGCGAAGTAAAGAGTCGAACAAAACCAGCAGTGATCATTTTGGGAAGTGGACCAAACCGCATCGGTCAGGGAATCGAATTTGATTACTCATGCGTGCACGCATCGTTCACTCTACGTGAAGCCGGTTATGAGACGATCATGATCAACTGCAACCCTGAGACCGTTTCAACTGACTACGACACCAGTGATCGTCTCTACTTTGAACCACTCACCCTTGAAGATGTCTTGGAAGTTATCCATGCAGAGACTCTGGCCGGTCCAGTTCTGGGAGTGATCACACAGTTAGGCGGACAGACTCCACTGGGCCTAGCCGCTGGTCTTAAGGCTGCTGGCGTAACGATCTTGGGAACAAGCCCGGAAGCGATTAACTTAGCTGAAGAGCGTGGAGCATTCGGTGATGTTCTTGCATCGGTGGGATTGGTTGCACCTGAATTTGGCATGGCCTCGTCGCAAATGCAGGCGCTAGAGATTGCCACCAAGATTGGTTATCCGGTTCTGGTTCGCCCATCTTTTGTTCTCGGTGGACGAGGAATGGAGATCGTTTATGACGATGCTTCCCTTTCATCATTTATCTCACGAGCTACAGATATCACGCCAGACCATCCAGTTCTCGTCGATCGCTTCTTAGATAGCGCAATCGAAATCGATGTTGATGCACTCTATGATGGAGATGAGTTATTTCTTGGTGGAGTGATGGAGCATATCGAAGAGGCGGGTATTCACTCAGGGGATAGCGCCTGTGTTCTTCCGGCCATGACTGTGACAAGTCAGCAAGCAGCTGCGATCCGAGAAGCAACTCTGAAGATCGCCCAAGGTGTCGGAGTTCGCGGATTAATCAATATTCAATTTGCGCTAGCTGCTGATCAACTCTATGTCCTTGAAGCAAATCCACGCGCCTCACGTACGGTTCCTTTCGTCTCTAAAGCAACTGGTGTCCCATTAGCCAAGGCAGCTGCACGTATCTCAGTTGGTTCAACTATCGCCTCACTCCGTGAAGATTTCACTCTTCCACTTGAAGGTGATGGCGTTGCCAAGGGAATCTCAGTGAAAGAGGCGGTACTTCCATGGAATCGCTTTAGACGTAGCGATGGACGTGGTGTTGACGCCGTTCTTGGACCTGAGATGCGCTCGACCGGCGAGGTAATGGGAATTTCAGCAACTTTCGGAGCAAGTTATGCCAAGAGTCAGATCAGCGCATTTGGTTCTCTGCCAAAATCTGGAACAGTCTTTATCTCACTGGCCGATAAAGATAAGAATGATGGCATCGCACCTGCACAAGCTTTGTCGCGTTTAGGATTCACACTCTTTGCTACAGCCGGTACGGCAGACTTCTTGGCCCTTCATGGAGTCCACGCAAGTCGAGTACGTAAAGCATCTGAAGGCCTTGGGGCTTATGGCGAGAAGACAATTGTTGATCTACTCAATGGGGGAGAGATTGATTTAGTAATCAATACACCGGTGGGTCGTGGAACTCGGGCCGATGGTTGGGCGATTCGAACTGCAGCAGTCCAGCGTTCAATTCCATGTATTACAACGACGGCAGGCTTTAGCGCCGCTGTTGAGGGAATCAAAGTGTTACAGTCTGGCGAATTAGGGGTTCGTCCCATCCAAGACTGGTTAAGCGATAGGCCGACAACGTAATGAGCACGATCAATAAGAGCGCAACTCAGATTAGCGCCACGATCCTGAGCAATAAACGTGTAGGTGCCTACCACCAGATTCTTCTGGCGATCGGCGATCTCGCATCGGTTTGCAAGCCAGGAAACTTTGTTGCCATCTCGGTCGGTGGTGATTCCTCCCGAATGGTTCTGCGTCGCGCCTTTGCCATTTCGCGAATTACTCATGGCAACGCATCAGGTGGAGCGATGGAGTTGATCGTTGCACCACATGGTTCTGGTTCGCGGTGGTTATGTGAACAGAGCGAAGGTAGCGAGATCGATATCGTCGCACCTCTTGGTAAGGCATTTGGCATTCCCACTCAACCTGTAAATGCTCTCTTGGTTGGTGGCGGTTATGGTTCGGCTCCACTCTTTGGATTGGCAGAGGTGCTCAAAGCTCGCGGTTGTAGGGTCGATATGTTGCTAGGTGCCAGCACCGGAAGCAAGATCTACGCTCCATTAGAGGGAAAGCGAAGCGCCTCCACACTCAAGATTTACACAGAAGATGGTTCTATGGGTGAAAGTGGGCGAGTAACGGCACCGATTCGAAGTCTTCTGGCTCAAGGATCAGTTGATGTGATCTACTCCTGCGGCCCGATGTCGATGTTAAGCGCTATTTCAGAATTGACTGAAGGAACAGATGTCGTACATCAATGCGCGGTAGAAGAGTCAATGGCATGTGGAATCGGTATCTGTATGACATGCGTTCTTCCTGTCAAAAACGATGATGGTTCAATTTCAATGTTGCGATCATGTATCGATGGTCCTGTCATGGATGGGAGTTCAGTTGCCTGGGATGTTGTAGGACAAGTTCCGCCGGTGGTTAACTCATGAGCACCCAGGGACTAGATCTCTCAACAACTCTGGGAAACGCATGGTTTCCGGCACCAATCTTTACGGCTAGCGGTTGTGCAAGTTCGGGAAAAGAGCTCTCACAGTTCTTTGATCTTCGCGAAATAGGTGCAGTTGTCACTAAATCGGTGATGAATAAGGCTAGACACGGCAGACCTACACCGAGAATGGCCGAGACACCTTCGGGAATGTTGAACTCGATTGGCCTCCAGGGACCAGGAATCGATCACTTTCTCGCCAATGATGTGCCTTGGCTTCTAGAACGCGGGGCAAAGGTAATTGTCTCAATTGCAGGCGAGACGACAGATGAGTATGCAATGTTGGCTAGAAAGGTTCGCGCCGTCCCTGGTATCAGCGCGCTTGAAGTAAACATCTCTTGTCCCAATGTAGAAAATCGCGGAATGGTCTTTGCCTGCGAAAGAGAGAGTTCGGCACGAGCAATTGATGGAGTGCGAAAGATTATTGGGGGAGAGATCCCAATCATTGCAAAACTGACTCCCGATGTCACAGATATTACGAGTATCGCAAGCGCAGTCGTCGATGCTGGAGCCGATGGTTTAGCGCTGATCAATACTGTTCTTGGAATGGTGATCAATCTTGACACGATGAAGCCTCACCTTGGCGGCAAGACAGGTGGCCTATCCGGTCCTGCCATTCGTCCAGTTGCAGTTCGTGCCATCTATCAAGTTCATAGCGCAATGCCACAGATTCCGATTCTAGGTATGGGTGGGGTTGCATCTGGTCGCGATGCCCTAGAACTCATCCTTGCTGGCGCATCTGGAGTTTCAGTGGGAACTGCAAGCTTTGGCGACCCGACTGCTATCCCACGTATTCAGAGAGAGTTAGCATCTCTACTCAGCGCACGAGGTTTTACCTCAATTAAAGAAGCCGTTGGCTACGCCCACCGCGATGAAGGGAAGTAAGAGATGACAAGTCCGGTAATCCTTGCGGTCGACACCTCTGACTTTGATACTGCGCGCGCTTGGATTGATGCCACTCGTGAAAGTATCGATATATACAAACTAGGCCTTGAGTTCTACTTAACATTCGGTAGCCAAGGAATTGAATCCATCGCCCGAGAAAGTGGAGCATCGATCTTTCTCGATCTCAAACTCCACGACATTCCAAATACCGTAAAAAAAGCCGCCGCTGTTGTCGACCATCTTCATCCGCGCTTTCTTACCGTCCACGCAACAGGTGGTGCCGCTATGGTTGCTGCGGCAGTTGAAGCAGTCACCCAGACATCCATCACAGCGGTAACTGTTCTTACCTCGCTCTCTGATGGTGATCTCAACGATCTCGGATATACAAGTGGCGCACTTGCTACCGCTACCAATCTCGCTCGAATTGCAGCAGATGCCGGTGCAACATCGATCGTCTGTTCTCCTTATGAGATTGAGGCAATCCGCCAAGTAGTCCCTTCCACAGTTGAGATCATTACCCCAGGAGTACGTCCTGCTGATGAAGTGGTCAGTGATGACCAAGTGCGGACGATGACCCCGGCCGAAGCGATTGCATTGGGTGCGAACTATCTCGTCATTGGTCGTCCGATCACTTCCCGATGGAGCCAAGGCGCAGATGCAATGGCATCTCGTGCGGCGCAGATCGTCGACTCCATTAAGGGATAGTTATCCTCTAGATTAGGGCCATGAATCGCCCGCCAGTACTCACGGATGCGCAGAGAGCGCAGGCTCTGGAGAAGGCCAAGCGCTCACGAACACGTCGGGCAGAGATTAAGGCATCAATTCGCTCCGGATCCCTCACAGTTGAAGAAGTCCTCGATCTTGCAAAAAGTGATGAAGCTATCTCGAAGATGCGAGTTATTGAGCTCCTCGAATCTATCAATGGCGTTGGCAAAGTGAGAGCAGTTGCAATTTTGGATAGACTTGCGATCTCGCATACACGACGTCTCTTGGGTCTTGGAATTCATCAGAGACAGTCACTGATCAAGGAGTTTGCCATTCCACGTCATGATCTCCACGATGGAAGATTGGTTGTCCTCTCAGGTCCAGGTGGAGTTGGAAAGAGCACAGTCTCGCAAGAGATACGAAAGAGAGATTATTTCTGGGTCAGCGTCTCCGCCACAACACGTTCGCCTCGACATACCGAATCTCATGGCCATGACTATATTTTTATGAGCGATGAAGAGTTTGATCGCGCCATTGCAAATGGACACTTCTTAGAGTGGGCAGCATTTGCCGGCGCACGCTATGGAACCCCTCGCCAACCAGTTCTTGATGCACTTGCGCAAGGTCGTGATGTTCTCCTTGAGATAGATATCGAAGGAGCAAAACAGGTAAAGAAGAATTGGCCGGATGCAGTCCTGGTTTTCCTTGAACCACCTACGTGGGAAGAATTGGTTTCTCGCCTTGAAGGTCGAGCCACCGATTCACCTGAACGGCGTGCAGAACGGCTTGCGTTGGCCCAAGAAGAGATGGCTCAATCGCCCTTTTTCGACCATATCCTGGTCAATGATCAGGTCGAGCACGTGGTCGCGAGCCTGATAAGATTGGCTCATTCGTAGCGGCCATAGATTGTGGCTGATAACGCGTTTTGATCGTGATCTTCTAAGGGGGAAATGATGGACGGAATCACCAATCCACCAATTGATGAACTGCTAGATAAGAGCGGCTCGAAGTACAGCCTTGTTCTCTACGCTGCAAAGCGCGCACGTCAGATCAATGCATATTATTCACAGCTCGGTGAGGGACTTCTTGAGTACGTCGGTCCACTTGTTGAGACACATGTACATGAAAAGCCACTCTCGATTGCACTTCGCGAAATCAACGAAGGTCTACTCACAATCGAAAATCTCGATCCTGCTGCAAAGTAATTCCTAGGTAGTAATCGTGTCCGCGCGCGAAGTTGTTCTTGGCGTGGGCGGGGGAATCGCTGCATATAAATCCTGCGATCTATTGCGTCGCCTTCAAGATGAAGGTTTCGCGGTGACGGTTGTGCCAACGCCATCGAGTCTTAATTTCGTCGGAGCTGCAACATGGGAAGCCCTCTCTGGACGTCCTGTGACGACCTCGGTCTGGGAACGGGTAGATGAAGTACGACATGTCCGTTTAGGAAAAGAATCACAATTTAACATTGTGGCGCCTGCAACTGCTGATCTCATCGCTCGCATTGCACAAGGTCGAGCCGACGACCTCCTCACAAATACCCTTCTGGCCAGCACTGCTCCTACCTTGATCGTTCCTGCGATGCACCCTGCGATGTGGGCAAATGCGGCAACCGTCGCAAATGTCGCACTCTTGCGCCAACGTGGTTATCGCGTGATGGAACCAGATCATGGACGACTTACCGGAAGCGATGTCGGCGTCGGAAGATTTCCCGAAACACTTCGCATTATCAAAGAGTTTAAAGAGATTACCGATCCCGTTCTAGATCTTGCAGGTAAAAAAGTGCTGGTTACCGCAGGTGGAACTCGCGAACCGCTTGATCCGATTCGCTTTATCGGTAATCGCTCTTCTGGCAGACAGGGTTTCGCAGTTGCAATCGCTGCGGCAAAGCGAGGCGCAGAGGTCACATTAATTAACGCAAATGGTGAGGCGAGTCAGTTGCCTGGATTAACAGTTATCAATGTTGAGACAGCCGAAGAGATGTTTAGCAACGTTGATAAATACTTTGATGGAACAGATGTTCTCGTAATGAGCGCTGCCGTAGCTGATGCAAGACCTTCGCAAGTAAGTTTAGAGAAGATTAAGAAGGGAGCACTTGCATCGATCGATCTGACTGCAAATCCCGATATCATCGCAACAGTTGCCTCTCGAAAGAAGCACCAGATAGTGATCGCCTTTGCAGCAGAGACGAGTCTTGATATTGCAGAGGGTGAGAGAAAGCTCCTTGCCAAAAGCGCCGATATCTTATTTCTCAACGATGTTGCAGGTAGCGAGATTTTTGGAAGCGATCAGAGCCAAGGTGTGATCTTGGTCAGATCGTCCCACGATGTGATCACCCATCATGAAATTGAACGCACTAGTAAAGACACGCTCGCCGATCTTCTCCTCGATCAGGCTCTACATAAGTTAGGTTAGGACAATGTCAAAACGCCTCTTTACCTCAGAATCAGTGACCGAAGGCCATCCAGATAAGATCGCCGATCAAATTTCAGATGCAATTCTCGATTCGCTCCTATCTCAAGATGCGAAGAGTCGCGTAGCAGTTGAAACTCTGATCACCACTGGCCAAGTTCACGTTGCCGGTGAAGTTACAACAGATGGTTATGCCGATGTCATGGGTATCGTTCGCGACACTGTTATCGGAATCGGTTATGACTCTTCCGTTAAGGGTTTTGATGGAAATAGTTGTGGTGTCTCGATCTCTATTGGTCAGCAATCGCAAGATATTGCCCAAGGCGTCAATGATGCAGTCGAGCACCGCGTGGACTCTGCCGTTGACCCATTAGATCTTCAAGGTGCAGGTGACCAGGGACTTATGTTCGGTTATGCCTGTGATGACACTAAAGAGTTGATGCCACTTCCGATCTATCTTGCCCATCAATTGGCGCAACAGCTCACAGCTGTTCGCAAGAGTGGGGCACTGCCTTACCTTCGTCCAGATGGAAAGACTCAGGTAACTATCGAATATGACGGTGCTAAGGCGATCGCCCTGGATACAGTTGTGATCTCAAGCCAACATGCTGAAGATGTCGATGTTGCCAAGAAGTTAACTCCAGAAATCATTGAGCATGTCATTAATCCGGTGCTCTCAAAGATTGATCTACCTCAGAAAGATCTACGTGTACTCATCAACCCAACTGGGCGATTTGTGATCGGTGGCCCAATGGGAGATGCCGGTCTTACCGGGCGAAAGATTATCGTCGACACCTATGGCGGCATGGCTCGTCATGGTGGAGGTGCATTTAGCGGTAAAGATCCTTCAAAGGTAGATCGTTCTGCAGCATATGCGATGCGTTGGGTCGCTAAGAACGTTGTAGCCGCAGGGCTTGCCACACGCTGTGAAGTTCAAGTCGCCTACGCCATTGGAAAAGCTCATCCAGTTGGCGTCTTCGTAGAAACTTTCGGAACAGAGACCGTTCCGGTTGCAAAGATTCAGAGCGCTGTCACATCAGTATTTGATCTTCGTCCTGCTGCGATCATCGCAGATCTCAACCTCTTACGTCCGATCTACTCTCAGACAGCTGCGTATGGACACTTTGGCCGCGAACTTCCAGATTTCACTTGGGAAGCAACTAACCGAGTGGATGCTCTTCGAGCTGCGATCTAAGTTCGCTTGTAGGGCTTAACTATGGCCTCACCGAAACTTCGTCTCAAGGTTCAAGAGAGCTCGAGGCCTACCCATGATGCGGCACCGGTTGATCCGGTTGCTCGCGTCTGGGTTGATACAGGCGTCCCTCATCTAGAGGCGATTTATGATTACCTCGTTCCGAGCGATCTTGATTCAAAGGTCGTTCTCGGAGTAAGGGTTTCGGTCAATTTCGCTGGGCGTCTTGTCGATGGTTTCGTTATCGAGAGGACTGCCTCTAGTCAGAGCGGACAACTCAAATTCATCGAGAAGGTTCTCTCGCCGGTTCCATTACTTAACCAGGAAGTCATTGCCTTAATCAACGCCACAGCCGGACATTGGGGTGGCTCGGTTATGGATGTTGCTACCTCGGCGGTGCCTCCACGAGTGGCAACTGTGGAGAAAACCTTCAACTTTTCGGTGACTGATGATTCCCCGCAGAAGAGCAAGAAGGGAGGATCTTCGCATTCTTACTACCTATTCACGCCATCTGAGGATCCGTTTGAGACGTTAGCGACGTGGATTGAGAAACGTAGATCATTGGGTGGAGTTCTTATCGTTCTACCTGAGGCCAGAGAAGTAGCCCTGCTACAAGAGGTGCTAACTGAACGAAGTATTGAACATACGATTTTGGATGCATCTCTTCCACGTAGTGCCAGATATTCCAACTATCTTCAGGTTGCCACAGGTGCTTCGCAGGTCGTTATCGGAACTCGTGGGGCAATCTTTGCGCCAATTCAAAACTTGCAGACGATGGTGATCTATAGGGAAGGATCCCAATCTCACTACGAGGTCAGATCTCCAGGCTGGAACACTCGTGACGTCTCGATCATTCGTTCTCAAATCTCGGGGATAGATCTCACCTTTGCAGGGTTCTCTCCATCATCTGAGGTTTCTCTACTGATCGAAGGCGGCTTCGTAACGCTCTCTGGAAAACGCGCAAAGATGGATGCCACCGCATTTCCACAAAGTTACGGTGAGCTCTTACCCGATCGCATCTTCTCTCCGATTCGCAAGGCGCTCACAAAGGGGAGCGTTCTCTTCCTTGTTCCACGCAAAGGTTATGCCCATGCCGTAGCCTGCAAGTCATGTCGAAATATCGCACTCTGCCAGTGCGGCGGCAAGATCTCTCAACCATCGATAGATTCCGGATTCATCTGTTCACTCTGCAGTGCAAGGAGTTCAACATGGAGTTGTGCCTGGTGTAAATCCGCGCAATCGGTTCTCCTTGGACGCGGCAGTATCAGGTTTGCGCAAGAGATAGGTAGAGCCTTTCCCGGTTTTGCGATCTACACTTCAGATGCCGAACATCCCGTAAAAGAAGTATTAGAAAAGCACTCGATTGTTCTTGCAACAGCGGGCATGGCGCCAGCCATTTCCGGGGGATATCAGGCAGTTGTCATTATTGATGGAGATGGCCTCTTTGCTCAACTTGATCTTCGAGCTCAAGAACGTGCTCGCGAGTCGATTATGCAAGCCTCATCTTTGAGCAATCCGCAGGGAAAGATCTGCGTTGTCATCGATAGCGCTCACCCCATAGTCGCTGCCATATCGCGTTGGAATCTATCTCCCTTACTTTCGCGAGAATTGAGAGAGCGTGAACAAGCGCATCTTCCGCCGTATGTTCGGGCGATAACACTTGATTTTGAAGATAGCGAAGTCTCCACCTGTATCACCGGCATCAATGGCGCAGTTCGAGATGGCCGACTTCCACCGACTACCAGAATCTTGGGACCGAATAAGTTCAGCCCATCACAATCGCGGGTGATACTCACGGTAGATCAAGAAGGCGGACAAGACCTTGCAGATTTCGTCGTTACATATCGCAAGAAACGCGCAACATCAAAGAAGTCGTTGCCGCATATGCGTATTGATCCATACTCACTTAACCCTTCGCAATCTTAGTTGTGAGTTAAGATAGCCTCATGGCAATTCAAGAGATTCGACTATTTGGTGATCCCGTTCTGGTGACCCCAGCATCGCCGGTACTCGATTTTGATAAAGAGTTGCGAAACCTAGTCAGCGATCTCATCGATACGATGTTGGATGCTCCTGGAGCAGGTCTTGCCGCTCCTCAGATCGGTGTACCTCTCAGAGTCTTCACCTGGCATGTAGATGATGTCCTTGGCCATCTCGTTAACCCAACGCTGACGCTGAGCAGTGAACTTCAAGATGGTGAAGAGGGATGCCTTTCATTTCCTGAACTTCGTTATGAGACTCCACGCGCACTTCGAGCAGTTGCTCAAGGATTTAACATGCACGGTGAGCCCATCACTGTAGAGGGAAGTGAGTTTCTAGCTCGGGCTCTGCAACATGAGACCGATCATTTAGATGGGATTCTCTTTATAGATCGCATGCCTTCTGATCTGCGCAAGTCGGCGATGAAGGAGATAAGAGATTCAGAGTGGTTTGGAAGTGCAATCGATTCCGGAATCGCTCCGCAAATCAAGGTTTCACCACATAACACCTTCGGAAAAGGTTACTAGTGCGCATTGCAGTTGCTGGGACATCTGCGGCGGCAATACCTACCCTAGAAGCACTTTCGGGAAGTTCTCATCAACTTGTCAAAGTCTTTTCTACCGGCGATAGAGCATCAGGTCGCGGTAGGAATCTGATGCAAAGCGATGTCGCTTCATGGTCGATGAATCAGGGGCTTGAGCTAATCAAGGTAGATACCGCCTCGCAGATGCAGCCGCACCTCACCGATGTTGATTGCGTTGTTGTGATCGCCTTTGGAATTCTCCTTCCTCAACAGATTCTCGATATTCCTCGACATGGTTTTATTAATCTCCATTTCTCATCGCTGCCACAGTGGAGGGGAGCAGCACCTGTTCAGCGTGCCATCGAACATGGTGATAGCGATCTAGGTGTGACAGTCTTTGAATTGGATGCGGGGATGGATACCGGTCCCATTTACGCAAGCAAGAAATTCGCTCGGGATATAGATATGAGATCAAGTGAGGCTCTAGATTTCTTGGCTCTCGAAGGTGTGCCACTTATCCTTCAGGTTTTAGGTGGAATTGAATCTGGTCTAAAACCAACTCCACAGAGTGATATCGGTGTATCAAGAGCGTTGAAATTGAGTAAGGATGAAGCGCTCATCGATTGGAAGAATCCGAGTCAGGTGATTCATCAGAAGGTGTGTGCTTTCTATCCTAATCCTGTGGCTCGTACTCAATTTCGCGGGTCTCAACTTAAGATCACCCGCACCTCTTTGGTTTCAGAAACTTCAGTCGACAGTTCTGCAGCCCCTGGCTCACTAGTAGTTGAAAAGAACCATATACACATTGTCACCGGAGAAGGATTGCTCGAGTTGATCACGGTTGTGCCTGATGGAAAGAGCGAGATGAGAGCAGCGGATTGGGCTCGTGGAGTTCGCGCTGTCAATGGTGAGATCTGTGGTTGAGGCCAGACGCAATACATTCAAAAAGCCGAAAGCTGACCCAGTACGACTGCTCGTCTTTGATATTTTAACTGAGGTTAACCAACGCGACGGTTACTCAAATCTCTTGCTTCCGAAAGCTCTCGATAAATCTCAATTTGATCAACGCGATAAGGCTTTTGCAACAGAGCTTCTCTACGGAACTCTGCGAATGCAAGGAAGACATGACTATGTACTTGCTCAGGTGAGCGACCGGCCGTGGAGTGAGGTTGATCCAGGGATCATCGATGTTGCTCGAATGGGGTTACAACAGATATTTGAGATGAGAGTGCCGATGCATGCAGCGGTCTCAGAGAGTGTTGAGTTAGCCAGAAAATCACTTGGGGAGTCAAAGGCATCTTTCGTCAACGCCCTGCTGCGAAAAGTCAGCTCCCGTCCCTTGGAAGAGTGGCTCGCTCCTGCACTGGCCATCAAAGACGATGTGACGCGTCTAGCAATAATTTACTCGCACCCTGAGTGGATCGTGAGCGCTTACTTTGATCTTCTACAAGATTATGACGAAGTCGAGAAGTTACTTTCTGCTAATAATGTTCCAACAAAGCCAACTTTTGTCACGTGGCCGGGTCGTTCTAGCGTCGAAGAATTTGTAGAGTTTGGGTTGATACAAACACCATATTCTCCATATGGGTTTACTGCTGATGTCACTCCGTCTTCCCTTGAAGCCGTTCGCAGAAGTAGAGCAGGTATTCAGGATGAGGGCTCACAGCTAGTTGCGTATGTTTTCGCTCAAGCCGCTGACCAGGCGTCATCATGGCTAGATATCTGTGCAGGTCCGGGTGGCAAAGCAGCTCTTCTCTCCTCCCTTGCACAGGTTAGGGGCCATTCATTTACCGCCAATGAAGTTTCACAAGTGCGCGCCGATCTTGTTTCACGCGTAGTTGGAGGCGCTCCGGTGTGGGTGGGGGATGCACGAGAGATCGCAGATCGCAATCAAAACTTTGATGCAATTTTGGCAGATGTTCCATGCACTGGTATTGGAGCGCTGCGTCGACGCCCAGAAGTACGTTGGCGCAGAAGCGTGAAAGATCTACGGGAGCTAGTTAAACTTCAAGAAGAGATATCAGATGCTGCAATATCCGTTCTTAATGTTGGTGGAATCTTTGGATATGCCACATGTTCTCCGCATATGGCAGAGACCTCGATCGCAGTGACAGATATTCTCAAAAGACACCCTGAGTTAGAGCAGATTGATGTTAGTCAGTATTTACCCCAAGGTTTGGAGGGTGCAATGCGTGGCAAGTCGCTCTCGCTCTGGACTCAGCGACACAAGACAGATGCCATGTTTCTAGCCCTCTTTAAGAAAATCACTTAGGTAAGGTGAGGTCATGGGAGTTCGAATAACGCCAAGCATTCTCAATGCTGATTTCGCCCACCTTGATAGTGAGATCGCCAAAATCGCTCCAGTTTCAGATCTATTGCACTTAGATGTCATGGACAATATTTTTGTACCAAACATCACCTTCGATTTTGAGAGCGCTGCTGCGATCATTGCCTCATCTCCGATCCCAGTTGACTCGCACCTCATGATTGCCGATGTTGATCAATTGGCCCCGGCCTATGCTGATGCGGGGAGTGCAAGTGTGACCATCCATGCTGAGGCAAGCGATGATCCTTCCAAAACACTTCGTGCAATTAGAGCAGAAGGGGCGCGAGCCGGCCTAGCTCTCAAACCCGGAACCGATATCGATCTCTATAGCGGGATTATTGATGATGTCGACATGTTCTTGATAATGACCGTTGAGCCAGGTTTTGGTGGTCAAAAGTTTATGGAGGCGATGATGGATAAGGTCAGAAAGACTAGAAAAATTATTGGTGATAGACCTATCTGGTTACAGGTTGATGGTGGAATCTCGTTGGAGACAATAGAGATTGCCCATGAGGCAGGAGCAGATACCTTCGTGGCTGGCAGTGCTGTATTTAACTCTCCCGATCCTGCAGAGATGGTTACTCGATTGCGCGAGCTGGCTGAAAAGTAAATATCGCCCCTAGAGATGGGTTATCAAGTAAACTTCACGTTATGAAGTCATTTGATGAACTCTGGGGAGAGCTAGCTGAGAAGGCTCTGAGCCGTCCTGCAGATTCTTCGACCGTTGCAGCCCTTGATGCGGGCGTTCATACAATCGGGAAGAAGATCATCGAAGAAGCCGGTGAAGTATGGCTAGCTGCAGAGCATGAGAGCGATGAAGCTCTGGCCGAGGAGATCAGTCAATTGATCTATCATCTTCAAACGCTCATGTTGGCGCGCGGTCTCACCCCTGCCGATATCTATAAATTCCTCTAAAGATATATAAGGAGCATCATGTTACGAGTTGCGATTCCAAATAAGGGTTCACTTGCTGAAGAGTCGATCGCGATTCTTAAAGAGGCCGGCTATAAGCAGCGGAGCGATTCTCGTGATCTCGTTCTAGTTGATGTAGCCAATAACGTTGAGTTCTATTACTTGCGTCCTCGCGATATCGCAATCTATGTTGGTTCGGGTGAACTCGAGGCAGGAATCACTGGGAGAGATCTGCTGATTGACTCACAAGCTGCAGCCGTCGAAATAATGTCACTAGATTTCGGGGCATCGACCTTTCGATTTGCTGGCCCTGCAGGATCATCTCTCTCGCTCAAAGATGTACAAGGAAAACGAGTAGCTACCGCATACCCCGGTTTAGTATCAGCGCACCTGGCCGCATCCGGTATCTCTGCTGAAGTTGTCCGTCTAGATGGGGCAGTTGAGAGCAGTGTTCGTTTAGGTGTTGCCGACCTCATTGCAGATGTGGTGAGCACCGGCAACACATTACGCCAAGCCGGATTAGAGATCTTCGGCGAGCCAATCCTTACCAGTGAGGCGATCGTGATTGCGCGTAAGAAAGATCAACTTCCACCAGGACTGGAAGTACTGATTCGCCGCCTGCAAGGAGTTGTAACGGCCCGTCAATATGTTTTACTTGATTACGATGTGAAGAAGAGTGAGATTGATGCAGCCTGTGCCATCACTCCGGGATTGGAATCGCCAACTATCTCACCTCTTCAGAATCCTGAGTGGGTAGCAGTCCGTGCAATGGTTAAGAGAGATTCCACCAATGAGATTATGGATCAACTCTGGAATCTAGGTGCGCGCGGAATCTTGGTTACAGATATCCACGCCTGCCGATTATAAGAATTTAGCTCTGATTTCCTTTATCGGATTCTTCAACATCTTCACGAGAGATTCCCAAGAGATAAAGGACGCTATCTAGATAAGGAGCGCTCAGCGCGCTATCGGCTGCAGCACGTACTGCCGGTTTTGCATTGAAGGCGATACCTAAACCAGCAAGGGCAATCATGTCGAGATCATTTGCTCCGTCACCGATTGCAACAGTCTGCTCGAGTTCAACCTTTTCAGCAGCAGCAAAGTCGCGAAGAGCCTGAGCTTTAGCGGCACGATCAATAATCGGACCAACTAAGCCACCTGTGAGAACTCCTTGGCTGACTTCAAGGGTGTTGGCTCTGTAGTGGGCAATGTCGAGAGAGCGCAGGAGAGGTTCGATCACATCGATAAATCCACCCGAGACTACTGCGACAGTGTGGCCGAGTTTTTGAAGGGTGGTTACTAAGGTTTTTGCTCCAGGAGTCAGGGATATTTCATCTCTTACCTCGGAGAGTACGGATTCAGGCAGACCCTTAAGTAGCGCAACTCTCTCACGAAGACTTTCTTCAAAATCAATCTCACCAGCCATAGCTCTGTCAGTAATCGCCTTTACCTCTTCGACGACGCCGGCTTTAGCGCCGAGTAGTTCAATAACTTCTTGAGAGATGAGGGTTGAGTCAACATCCATAAGAACTAACTTCTTCGCCCACCTCATGAGGCCACCGGGGGAGACAGCGATATCAACTGAGTATTGAGTGGCTAGCGGTGTAAGTGCGCTCTTTAACTCTTGCGTCTTGGCGCCGCTGACCACACATTCAATGGCAGTGACGGGAAAACTTGCTGTGCGATGAATGCGCTCGATGTTGCCACCGACATCTGCAATCGCAGATGCGATCGCGGCAAGTGGCGCCGGCTTAAGATCTTGCGAAAGCAGAACAACGTGTGTAAGTCCGGTCTTTGCGGCAATGCTGGCACCCTCTTGTTCAGAGAAGACCATCGCTACGTCGAGTTCGAGAGACTCTGCCTTTTCGTTGAGATCGGTCTCTACTGCATCTGAATGGGCCGGATCTAGAGAGATCAAAATTGTCAGAATGAGTCGAGAGCGAATGACCACCTGCTCGATATCGATAATTGAAAGAGAGAAAGGGGCCAGGGTCTCAAAGAGAGCTTCGGTAATTCCGGGACGATCCTCACCAGAGACGAGGATGAGTCCTGTGTACTGAGCCTTCATCTTTTCCATGAGGTGAGATTATCGTGAATCACAGCGTAAACGCGCCGAATTTCGCGGTAATCGATGAGAGAAAGGACTATCTTTTAGCCCGTGAGTCATGAGGAAGTTCTTCGCGTTGTAGATGCCAGCGTTCGTCGCGGCACACGAACAATCCTTGGTCCTCTCACCTTTGCAATCTCACCTGGTGAACGTTGGGTAATTCTTGGTCCCAATGGCGCTGGAAAATCAACTCTCCTTAATCTCTTGGCGACGAGAGCCTTTCCGACATCGGGAAAGATATTCGTGTTGGGCAAGGAGATGGGCAAGGTTGATCTCTTTGAACTGCGCACACGGATCGGATTAGCTGGTGTAGGAATCTCTGAAGATATTCCATACGAAGAGAAGGTACGCGATGTTGTTGTAACGGCGGCATATGCCGTCCTTGGACGATGGAATGAAGATTACGATTTATGGGATGAGTCCCGCGCAGTCGCCTTGCTAACTACTTTTGGCGTGCGAGATCTTGCAGATCGCGCATATGGAACACTCAGTGAAGGCGAGAGGAAGCGCGTACAGATCTCTCGCGCCCTGATGGCCGATCCAGAGTTATTGCTTCTAGATGAACCTACTGCAGGCTTAGATGTGGGAGGTCGCGAGGATCTTTTACGTAGATTCTCGGATTTCTCTAGCGACCCTTCTGCCCCTGCCACAGTTATTGTCACCCATCACATCGAAGAGATTCCGGTCGGCACAACCCATGCCCTCTTACTCAAAGATGGAGCGATCGCAGTCAGTGGCCCTGTTCAACACGTGGTGACCGACGAACATGTATCTGCCGTTTTTGGAGTTGGTGTATCTATCTCTTTCGATGGCTCACGTTACTTTGCACGTGCAGCGCAGTGAGCGATTTACTTTTTTCGCCCATTCATCCATCTTGGTCACCGGTGATCGATCCACTACGTGACTCCATCCTCGAAACCTTCAATAAGATCTCTGTCACCGAGTACATTCCATCGATCGATCGAATCTTTGCTCCGCTCTCGATACCTTTTAACGAAGTAAAGGTTGTAATCGTTGGTCAAGATCCCTATCCCAATCCTGATAACGCCGACGGTTTTGCCTTTTCGGTTCGACCAGATGTCGCACCACTACCTGCATCTTTGGTCAACATCTTTAAGGAGCTAGAAAGTGATTGCGCAGTTCCCCTGCCGAGTAATGGCAATCTCGAGCGTTGGTCTACTCAGGGAGTTCTCCTTATCAACCGAACGCTCACGACAACACCTGGAGAATCACATGCCCACCAACGTGCGGGTTGGTTAGAGATTACTGAAACGATCATCTCAGCCGTTGCTAGAAATGGTGCAATTGGAATCCTCTGGGGCGGAAATGCCCATCAGCTCAGCGATTACTTCGAGAGTGAAAAAGTTATTAAGAGCGCACATCCAAGTCCACTAAGTGCATATCGCGGATTCTTTGGATCCAAGCCATTCTCGCGTGTAAATCAGATCCTTGCAGAGCAAGGCATTCAACCAATATCTTGGTAGAAAGAAAGCTGGGCGCCCACAATCTGTGAGCGCCCAGCTTTACTTGTTCTTAAACTACTTAGCCAACCCAGATATTGATAGGTGACTGCAAGAAGTAGATCATGAATAGACCAGAGACGAACCAAAGAAGTGGGTGTACTTCCTTGCCACGACCCTGAATTGCGCGGATTACCACGTGGGTGACAAATCCGACTCCGATACCTACAGAGATATTGTAGGTAAATGGCATCAAGATGATTGTAAGGAATGCAGGGATTGCAATTCCTAGATCTTCCCAATCGATATTCTTAATCTGTGTCATCATCAAGAAACCTACGATGACAAGAGCTGGTGTTGCAGCCTCGTAAGGAATGACTGCAACAAGTGGTGCCAAGAATGTTGTAAGCAGGAAGAGAACTCCTGTAACAACAGAGGCTAGACCTGTACGCGCTCCTTCACCAACACCGGCTGCAGATTCAATGTAGCTGGTATTTGATGAGATGCTTCCTGCTCCACCTGCAACTGCGCCAAGTGAGTCAACGAAGAGGATGCGGTTGTTATTTGGAACATTGCCTTCATCATCGATCAAACCTGATTCGTGACCGATAGCTGTAACGGTTCCGACAGTGTCGAAGAAGTCCGAGAGAAGCAAGGTAAAGATAAAGAGGATTGCTGTGATCAATGGAACGCGATCAAAGCTTCCAAGGAGATTGAAATCTCCGAAGAGCGAGAAGTCAGGTGTTGCGACAACTTCCGCAGGCATCGCAGGAACGTTAAGGTTCCAGCCCTTTGGGTTAACTTCACCTGTAGCGCCATTAAATAATGGGCCGATCTTGAATGCAGATTCGATCGCGATCGCGGCAGCTGTTGCTACGACGATTCCGATAAGGATTGCACCCTTGATCTTCTTGACCATCAAAGCGATGGTGAGAAGGAGACCGAAACCAAAGACAATGATCGGCCAGCCGACGAGGTTTCCGTTATCGCCCAGTGTTACTGGTACTGGACCAGCTCCTGTACGACGAACGAAGCCAGCATCAACGAGACCGATCAACGCGATGAAGAGACCGATACCAACTGAGATAGCGATCTTGAGCTGTCCAGGCACGGCGCGGAAAACTGCTCCACGGAATCCTGTGAGAACGAGAATCGTGATGATGATTCCTTCGATCACCACAAGACCCATTGCATCTGCCCATGTCATCTGAGATGCGATACCGACGGCAACGAATGTATTAAGTCCGAGACCAGTTGCGAGTGCGAGAGGGTAGTTACCAAGAACTCCCATAAGAATTGTCAGAACACCTGCCATAAGTGCAGTCATTGCTGCAACTAAAGCTAGGTTTGGAGCGTCTCCGCCACCGATATATTTTCCATCTGCATCTTTAGCTAGGCCGATGATGAGTGGATTGAGAGCCACGATGTATGCCATTGTGAAGAATGTGACGATACCGCCACGAACTTCTTGGGCTACTGTCGATCCGCGCTCAGTTATTTTGAAGTAACTATCGAGCATTGTTGTACCTTCCTCATTTTGTTGTCGGGGGTGGTTGCGACCCCGTGTGAAATGACGGCTCACAGACCGATCTAAGGTGGGGAGGGCTTTGATGGGGTCAAAATATCTGACCAGAGAGGTTACTTTGCAGTTAGACGCGCAAGGATGCCAAATGAAATGGCCACAGATTGGCCGATAAAGAGGGCAAAGAGCAGGGTTCCAAGGCCCAGAGTCCCTCCAAGGAGGGCGCCTGCGATCGAAACAACCACTTCAAGGCCCAATCTGACACGACCTACACGAACCCCGGTTCGCTGGTGAAGCCCAGTCATCGCGCCGTCTCGTGGCCCTGGCCCTAGACCGCAGGTGATGTAGAGGGATGAACCGATGCCCACGAGGGCAATTCCAACAAAGGTGAAGGCAAGACCTGGCAGGAGATCTTCCTGCTTCGGGAAGATATTGGTGCCGATCTCGATAAAGAGAGAGATGATCAGAATATTCGAAAGCGTTCCAAATCCGGGACGTTCTCGCAGTGGAATCCAGAGCGATAGAACGAGCGCACCGATAATCAATGTAGATGTTCCAATTGATAAACCACTCTTGAGTGAGATGCCTTGTGCCAATACCGACCATGGTGCATTGCCGAGGCCGGATTGAATGATCAAACCATCACCGAGACCAAATATCGCAAGACCAAAGAAGAGGATTGCCACACGTAATGGAGCTAGATCCCATCGCCCTTGAGCAGTCCAAGGAACAACTGGAACAGTTCGATGGGGTTTAAGTTGAGCAATGAGCTTGCGCCACGACATCTAGCGATCCTATCGATAAATCTGGAAATTAAGTATCCTTGAACGATGTTTACCGGATCTGGAACTCTCATCAATGTGATGACCATCGTTGGGGGAGCATCTCTCGGGGTTCTTATCGGCGGTCGTTTACCCGAACGAATGCGAGCACTGATTACCGATGTACTTGGTCTGATCACAATCCTTGGCGCTGCAACAGCGCTCGTTCCGATTGCCTCAATTCGGTATGTTGATGCTCTTCCTCAAGGGTGGCCGCTCTTAGCAATCCTGGCATCTCTCCTTATTGGCGGAGTAATTGGTAGCGCTGCAAATCTTGAAAGCAAGCTAGAAGGTTTTGGACACTATCTACGCGTTAAGTTTAAGGCAGATGGCCAAGGGACATTTGTTGAAGGTTTTCTATCATCATCTTTACTCTTTGTTATTGGTCCGCTTGCAATCCTCGGCTCCATAAGCGATGGCATGGGAACTGGTACTGATCAGCTCATTCTCAAATCATCCCTCGACTTTTTTGCGGCAATGGCCTTTGCAGCAAGCCTTGGTTGGGGTGTTGCCGCCTCAGCGATTCCTGTTGGAATCTATCAAGGACTCTGGACAGTGGTCGGCTTTGGTCTAGGAAATATTCTCTCTGGCTATCAGGTAGATGCGATGACAATCGTCGGTGGTTTGATGTTGGTTTCGATTGGCTTGGGGCTGCTCAAGATCAAGACGATAGCCGTCGGAAATCTTCTACCCGCCCTAGTTATTGCACCGGTTTTGGTCGGCGTCCTTCACAGGTTTGCGTGAGGGCTTAAAGCACCTTAGATAGTTGAAGCATCGATAACGAAGCGATATTTCACATCACTTGCTACTGTGCGTTCATAAGCCTTATCTACGTACTCTGCTGAGATAACTTCCACATCGCTAACGATTGAATGCTCGGCACTGAAATCGATCATCTCTTGTGTTTGGGCGATTCCGCCGATCATTGATCCTGCCAGAGACTTTCTTCCATCAAGGAGAGAGCCGACGTGAACTGGATACGGCGCACCGGGTAGACCGATAACAACGAGTGTTCCATCGATCTTGAGCGTTGCAAGATAGATATTGATATCAATCTGGGCGCTGACAGTGTTAAGAATGAGATCAAAGGTTCTGGTATATGGCTTGAGGTCCTTGGCGTCGCTGACGGCAATGAAGTCATCAGCTCCCATTGCAAGAGCATCTTCTCTCTTTGATGGTGAATGAGAAAGTACAGTCACGTGAGCTCCCATTGCGTGTGCAAATTTGACTCCCATATGCCCGAGTCCACCGAGACCCATGACGGCAACCCTCTTACCCTTGCCAGCGTTCCAATGTTTGAGAGGCGAGTAGAGAGTGATTCCAGCACAGAGCAGCGGCGCAACTCCATCTAGAGGGAGGTTCTTTGGAATCTTGACCGCGTAATCCTCATTGACCACAAACACGTTGCTATATCCACCCATGGCAACAGTTACACCGTCGCGCTCGAGAGTGTTGTAAGTACCCGTCATTCCTTCATTGCAATATTGCTCCAGGCCAGCCTTGCATGGGTCACAGGTGCGACAAGAATCGATGAAGACTCCGACTCCAATATGGTCACCGACTGCGAATTTCGAAACGCCACTGCCGACTGCGCGGACAACTCCGGCTATCTCATGACCAGGAACCATCGGAAAGAGAGCTGGACCCCATTCCTCACGAACTTGGTGGATATCTGAGTGGCATATACCTGCATACGCGATATCGATCAGAACATCATGTGCGCCGACCTCTCGTCGCGCAAAGTCGTGTTTCACAAAGGCTGCGCCTTTACTCATCGCTGCAAGTCCACGTACCTGTGTCATATCTTCTCCGATCGAGCTTGAACTAGACGAGGTTCTTTAGATTTCATTAAATGGAAGTGGATCTGTCGAAATGTGACCGGCTCGAGAATGGCGGGCAGTCACTCCACGCATATGATGGCGACGGCAGAGAACTTCATAGGCAACTTCATTGCTGACCCCCACATCGGCCACGACGACTTGCTCGCCCTCTGTGACCATCTTTCCGCCGACAGTTCTTGCGTTATGTGTAGCTCTGGAGCCGCACCAACAGAGCGCCTCAACCTGCAAGGTACTCACTCGATCTGCAAGTTCGACCAGGCGCGCCGATCCCGGAAAGAGTCGAGTTCTAAAGTCAGCCAAGATGCCGAATGCATAGACATCGATACCGAGGCCATCGACAATTCGGGCAAGTTCTTCAATCTGTTCTGATTGGTAGAACTGCGCTTCATCGCAGATCACGTAATCAATTCGTTCACCCATGGAGAGTTTATCGACGACAAATTTATGGATATCAAAACCTGGAAGAACTTCGATAGCAGGGCTTGTAAGTCCTAAGCGAGATGAGATCTTTCCCGACCCTGCGCGATCTTGAGAGGTAAAGATCAGGCCGCCGCGACCGCGTTGTTGATGATTGTGGGCAGTCTGTAGAGCTAACGTGGATTTACCGCTATCCATCGTGCCGCAGTAATAGATGAGTTCGGCCATGGGTCAGATCTTGCCATAAAGAATGGCTAGGGGAGTGTTTAGAAGAGACCTAAGCGCGCTAAAGATCTCTCCAGATCGCCGGCCAAATACTCGCTCATTGCGACAGTCAGGTGCGATTTATCTCGGTAAGCGATGATCCCATCAACTATTGCAGGACATGTGCGATCACAGAGCCACGGAGTGGGATCAATGGGAATGAGTCCTGGTGCGACTTCTGGGCTTACCTTCTTTGCACCATCACACTTTTCGCCACGACCGGCAACCAAACAATCTGGGATATCGACCTGAGGAAGCGGCGTATCAGTGAGATAGATAGGAAACTTGGTTGACAACTGAATGCGTTCGTAGGCGATAGCTTCGCCGGCCATCCACCACTTTCTTGAACTCACATCAGAGTAAGGGGCGGTGAAGGGCTTCATTCCAGTCATGATGACTGCAAGTGGTTTGGTCTTCTGTATCCGCTTTACTGATGAATCTCTAAATGCCTGACAATCGTCGACGATGTACTGAGATGAGAGCTCCTTGATTACCTCAGCTGATGGACAGGCAGACTTTGTCAACGAGATGATCTTGATTCCGCGCTTCTTTCCGATGATATCTAGCGCCGGTAACCACTGCGCAGCATGTGAATCACCGTAGAGAACAATCGCCTGATCTGAGGTGGTATCTCCGTATTCGCATAGAGGAGATACCGTCTGACGAACGTGAATGTGACAACCATCGCCGTTGTTCTTCGGCTTCTGGCGCACATCATCGAGTGAGAATTCAACGCCATCATCGAGTGAGATCGAGTTTGAGTGTGACGTGATAATCAATGCACCCACAAGAACAGATGCTGTGGTCGCAATGAATGCTCTATTAAGGACAGTCATGGGAGACCAGGAAATTTCTCGTAGTGGCTCCTCAACGTACCGATGTGTAAAGCCAGCCAGAACCACTGTCAGCAGAAGAAGAGCGATTGTTTCGAATGGGCTTAAATCACGCCCCAGATAGATCGCCGGGATTACTAGGAGAGGCCAGTGCCACAGATAGAGCGGATAAGAGACTGCACCCAACCATTGAACGACTCTGAGCTGTGAGATGGCTTCAAGAAATGGCGGCCACTTATCTCTGGTTGCAATCAGGGCCATGGTTGCAAGGACGGGAAGAAGGGCCGCCGTTCCCGGAAATGCCGTCGTCTCGTCAAAGATTGATGCACCAGATGCGATCGCCACAAATGCAATCAGTGCCAAGAGAGCACGATGTTTCTTAATCTCAGGGATGAAGACTAAAAGCGCTCCTGCTGCCAACTCCCATGCTCGCGTCGGCAAGATGTAGAAAGACCAGATTGGCGCAACAGATGTGAGATAGAGCGAGAAGAGAAAGGATGAGGCGAAGGTTGCCACAACACCAAGAAGGACGCCTCTGCGACCGCCAATACGGAAAAGTAGATAGATAAAGAGTGGCCAGAAGAGATAGAACTGCTCTTCAACGGCGAGCGACCAGAAGTGGATAAATGGTGATGGGGTTGTATTGAGATTCTGGTAGTCGTTCTCCCATAAGGCAAAGAGAAAGTTTGAGACATAGGTGGATGCGGCAATGAGATCTCTTCCAAAATCCTGTCGCATCGATGGAGGAAGGAAGAAGAATCCTGCAATCGCAGTTACTGTGATAACTAAGAAGCTAGCGGGCAGTAACCGCTTAGTTCTACGGGCATAGAAAGATGCCAGCGAAATCTTGCCGCTGAGATCAAGTTCCTTGAGTAGAAGCCCAGTAATAAGAAAACCTGAGATTACGTAGAAGATATCTACGCCGATATATCCACCATCTAACCAATGTGCGTGATAGATAAGAACAAGCCCTGCCGCGAGTGCGCGTAGGGCTTGAATCTGCGGATTGCGAGGCTTCGGACTCATCCACTCACCAGTGCATTGATTCTTATTTCGGGGCTGTGCTGTGAAATCTTTTCTCGTCCGCCCAAGAATGTGATCTCGCTCAGGACGGCGATATCTGTCACAAGACCACCAGCGGCCTTCACCAGGTCAATTGCAGCAATGAGCGTTCCACCCGTTGCTAGGACATCATCTACTAGAAGTACTTTCGCACCTGGCGAAAAGGCGTCGATATGAATCTCAATTTCATCAACGCCATACTCAAGACCGTACTGCTGTGAATAGGTCGTGAATGGGAGTTTTCCCTTTTTTCGGATTGGCACAAAGCCACATCCCTTGGCGACTGCGATCGCACTGGCGAAGATAAATCCACGGGCTTCAATTCCGGCGACGACTGTGCTCTCGGGATCTACTTGAGCGAGTGCAGCGACAACGGTATTGAAGGCGACCGGATCACTTAACACGGGGGTGATATCTTGAAAGAGGATTCCCGGCTTTGGATAATCAGGAATAGTGCGGATGAGAGATAAGGCTTGGTCGACATTCATCTCTATCCACCTTATTTCTCTTTACGTGTCCGAACGGGGACTTGAACCCCGAAGCCCTTGCGGGCACTAGCACCTCAAGCTAGCGCGTCTGCCAATTCCGCCACCCGGACGAGTATAGATTCCTTGATCGGCTTCGATTCATCACTGACACGAACCTGATCAAGAGGGCACACGATATCAACCAGGTCAGATCAAGGCAAAGCGAGAAAATGCTGCGCGGATCAGACTAGAAGATGCGCTTTATCAGGTGGATACTTGAGCCATGACTACCGACGTAAATGCCCTTCGCGAAGAACTTGAATCAGAGACCATCAGAATTTGCCAAGAGCTGATTCGAATTCCCAGCGTTAACTATGGTGAAGGCAGGGGAGATGAGAAGGCAGTAGCCGAGTACGTCGTGGGATTGCTCGCCGAGGTTGGCATTGCATCGACAATCTATGAATCTGCTCCAAACCGTTGCAATGTAATTGCTCACCTTGAGAGTTCACACCCTGAACGTCCAGGCTTAGTTGTTCATGGCCATCTCGATGTCGTACCTGCAATGGCTGAGGATTGGAGCGTTGATCCGTTCGGAGGCATCCTTAAGGACGGTTTCATCTGGGGACGCGGAGCCGTCGATATGAAGAATATGGATGCGATGATCCTCGCCGTTGTCAGGCAATGGGCACGAGTTGGTTATAAACCGCCACGTCCGATCACGCTGGCTTTCTTTGCCGATGAAGAAGCGGGCAGTTCATATGGTTCCCGCTGGATGGTTAAAGATCACCCAGAAGTTTTTGCGGGATGTACCGAAGCGATCTCTGAAGTTGGCGGTTTCTCAATCACACTTCCAAATGCAAAGCGTTTCTACTTTGTCGAGACTGCCGAAAAGGGAATCCACTGGATGCGTTTAGTGGCCCAAGGTCGTGCCGGCCATGGTTCGGTAATTAATGAGGAGAACGCAATCACTGCGTTAACTGAGGCAGTTGCAAAGATCGGCAGATACGAGTGGCCGCAGCGTTACACAGCAACAGTGAAGAAGCTCTTTGAAACAGTTGCTGGAGCCTCAGGCAAACCGTTTGATCTCAAGGACCTCCGACCACTCTTAACCGAGTTCGGCAGCGCATCACGCATGATTGGCGCCACGCTGCAAAATACCGCCAATCCTTCAATGCTCTCAGCTGGTTATAAAGAGAATGTAATCCCAGGTGAGGCAAGTGCCGTCGTTGATGGTCGTTTCTTGCCGGGGTATGAAGATGAGATGAATGCAACCATTAGAGAGATCGTTGGCCCAGATATTCGTATCGAGACAATCGTTTCCGATATCGCTCTAGAAGTTCCTTTCGAAGGTGACCTTGTAGATGCAATGTGTGCTGCCCTCATTAAGCATGATGGCGATGGCATTCCAGTTCCTTTTACTATGAGTGGTGGAACTGATAATAAAGCGCTCTCAAAGATTGGGATCATCGGCTACGGATTCTCTCCGCTGAAGCTAGATCCGGAGTTAGATTTTATGGCGCTCTTCCACGGTGTCGATGAGAGAGTTCCGGTTGATGGTCTTTGTTTCGGAGTAAACGTACTCAAAGACTTCTTGGAGAGTTGCTAGAAAACTCGGGAGATTTCATCGAGGGCAGTTCGCACCACTTCAGGAAGAACGATCTCTTCGACCGTCAAGATTCCACGCAGCTGTGCACCCGTGCGGGCACCAACGATGGCACTTGTTACTCCTGGCGCATCTCTGACCCATGCCAACGCAACTTCAAGAGGTGAATAACCTAAACCACCGGCTGCTGCAACTACCGCCTCAACGATTCGTGCACTCTCAGGGTTGAGGTAAGGCGCAATGAAGTTTGCAAAGTGAGGAGTAGCACCACGAGAGTCTGCTGGGATCGAAGATCGATATTTTCCAGTCAATACTCCGCGACCAAGTGGCGACCACGCAAGAATGCCTACATCAAGAGATCGTGCACAATCCAGCACTTCTCTCTCTATCTCACGATTGAGCAACGAATACTCGCTCTGGATAGTTGCAATAGGTGCTTTGGCAGTATTGGAAGCTTGCAACGTTATCGCTCGTGCGCTCTGCCAACCATTGAAATTAGAGATTCCCACATACCGAGCCTTACCCGATGTATATGCATAATCTAAAGCTGAGAGCGTATCTTCAAGGGGGACGTTCTCATCCCACGTGTGAACCTGCCAGAGATCGACATAATCTGTTCCAAGCCTTGCCAGAGATTTATCAAGCTCTGAGATCAGGAAACTTCGGGAGTTATCGACAGTCCTTACTCCTTGAGGAAATGAGATACCGGCCTTGGTTGCAATGACGATCTCTTCTCTTTTGCAGAAAGTCTCAAGAAGTCCACCGATAACTCTCTCTGCATCGCCGTCTGCATAAGGGGCTGCGGTATCAATGAAGTTTCCGCCAGCCTCGAGATAGCTGCGCATCTGCTCAGCGGCCTCATGGGTATCCGTATCGCGACCCCATGTCATCGTTCCCAGACCGAGACGAGAGATCTGTAGGCCTGTGCTTCCAGCGCGTCTGATCTCCATAGTCTCCACCCTAGCAAGCCAACAATCTTAAAGACGGTTAATCTTGGCGCATGGCTCGCATCGTTTTACTTCGTCACGCGCACTCCGTTGCCAATGAGAAGAACATTCTTGCCGGTCGCACTCCTGGAATTTCACTGAGCAAGACAGGCAGCAAACAGGCCGAACTTTTGGTAGATCGTTTGGGTTCTACGACCTTCGATCAGATCTTTATTAGCCCTATGGAGAGATGTCACCAAACAATCGCCCCATGGCTCTCGGCATTGCCACATTCGAATCCGCTCACCGTTGACCATGACATCTCTGAAGTCGACTATGGAGAGTGGACTGGAAAATCGCTGGCAGTGCTTCGACGCAAAAAACTATGGAAGACCGTTGCAGATCAGCCAAGTCAGATGATCTTTCCTCAAGGTGAATCACTATTACAGATGCAACAAAGAGCACTCTCATCTTTCTACCGGCTGAACTCACTCAAAGGCAGCAAAGCAAGGCTTCTGGTCAGCCACGGTGATGTCATCAAATCGATCGTTGCTCATTGCCTTGGAATGCATCTGGATCAATTTCAAAAGTTGGTGATAGAACCGGCATCACTATCGATTATCGATACCGATAACGGGGTGAGTCGTCTGATCACCTTTAACGATACGTCAGGTTCACTGGGCTCAGCTCGAAAGTCATCTCAGGCCTCGGCTACAGTCGTTGGTGGCTCTACTGGAAATATTCGCTAGATGAGCAACCGGCGATGGAGTTTTGATCAGCCAGATAGATTTATTGTCGGAACTATCGGCGTACCTGGTGAGCGTGAGTTCTTCTTCCAAGTGCGCCAAGGTAGTCAGTTGGTCTCACTAGCCACAGAGAAATCCCAGGCCGCCGCCCTTGCCGAACGAATCTCAACTATCGTTCGAGAGATAAAGAAGAATGCTCCCTTGACATCCATCTCTCCTGCGCCATCTGATAGCGCGCCACTTGAGATGCCCATCGATTCTGAATTCACAATTGAAGCGATCGGGATTGCCTTTGACCCAACTGAACTAGAGATTGAAATAACCTTCAGAGGAGATGGAGATGAACAATCCGATGATGACGAGTTCGATGAGACTTCATCTCCGATCGTAGAAGTTCATCTTGATCTCTCATTAGCTCTAGCGTTTGTAGCCAGAACTCAGGCCCTTGTCTCTGCAGGTCGCCCTCTCTGCCCTTTTTGCACCGCACCTATCGATCCCAAGGGCCACCTGTGTCCACGCGCAAATGGATATCGTCGTTAATGAGGTATTCGCAAGAGTGGATATCGCAGATATCGGATTTTCTCTCCGAAGGATCGATGGCTGTAACCGGTCGCCTGGTTGATGCCTCGAATGCAACTCTCTTTGGAACTATTACACATGGTGATCAAGAAATGAATGTGATCTATAAACCGATTGCAGGTGAGCGTCCACTTTGGGATTTTCCTGATGGAACGCTGGCAGATCGCGAATACGCGGCCTTTCTTTTCAGCAATCTTGCCGGTTTTGAGTGCGTGCCGCCAACGATATTGCGCGAGGGTCCTGCTGGTTTAGGA
>JACCDM011769065.1_pt1 | contig 47682 bp, 47 predicted proteins | sample 7445851 | NCBI WGS metagenome assembly JACCDM01 (sample SAMN15323438, study PRJNA562643) | freshwater metagenome | isolation source: river surface water | place: USA:Blue River Watershed | collected 2017-08-16
AGGAAATAAGAACTCGTCATTCAAATAGTCGCGGTGGATAAAAACAACAACCGCCCATTAGCCGATTTAATTCGGCCTAAAAATCTTGAAGAAATAATTGGGCAGGAACATCTTTTTGGCGATTCGGGCGCTTTGTCGCTGATTGTGGGTTCAAAAAATATTCCCTCGATGATTTTGTGGGGGCCGACGGGAGTTGGAAAAACCACGATCGCCAAAGCTTTGGCAAATATTTCGAACGCCAATTTTATTATACTTTCGGCAATAAATTCTGGCGCTGCCGAAATTCGCAAAGTGATTGAAAATGCTAATTCGAAGACGCTTTTGCAAAGCGGCAAAACCATTTTAATGATCGACGAAATCCATCATTTTAACAAAACTCAACAAGATTTATTTTTGCCAGCAATTGAAGATGGCACGATTATTTTGATTGGAACCACCACCGAAAATCCGTCATTTAGTTTGAACTCTGCTTTGCTTTCGCGCTGCAAAATTATCACGCTGAAAATTCTTGATGAAATTGCGCTGGAAAAAATTTTAAAGCGTGCCGAAGAAATCTGTGAAAAAAAATTACCACTTAACGATGAAGCGCGCGAAACCTTGATAAATCTGGCTTGCGGCGATGCGCGATATTTATTAAATGCTTGCGAAGAATTATTTTTTTTGAAGAGTTCGGAAAAAATTTCGTCGGAAAAATTATTCGAAATAATTTCCAAACGCGCGGCGCATTTTGACAAAAAAGGCGATTTTCATTTTAATTTAATCAGCGCTTTTCACAAATCTTTGCGCGGTTCGGATGTTGATGCCGCCCTTTATTATCTGGCGCGGATGCTTGAAGCCAAAGAAGATCCGTACTACATTTTGCGTCGCCTCGCGCGTTTTGCCACTGAAGATATTGGTCTGGCCGATCCAAATGCGTTATTGCAAGTGATGGCGGCGAAAGAAAATTACGATTTTTTGGGAAGTCCCGAAGGCGATTACGCCATAAGTCACGCCACAATTTATCTGGCTACCGCGCCAAAATCTAACGCCAGCTATCTTGCGCATAAAGCCGCAATTGACGTGGCTTCGCGCACTACAAAATTAATGCCGCCGAAAAATATTTTAAACGCGCCAACCAAAATGATGAAAAATGAAGGTTTTGGCGCTGGTTATATTTACGATCACGACACACCAAATTGTTTCTCTGGCCAAGAATTTTTCCCCCCAGAATTAATCAAAAAATCCCGCCCAAAATTTTACGAGCCCAATGAAAGAGGATTTGAACGAGATCTCAAAAAACGTTTAGAATATTGGGAAGAGCTGCGCCGTAAATTGAAGAAATAAGCAAAAATAGGAAGAAATACGGAGCTATTTGAATTTGAATATAGGCTCTAATCTTGTTTGCAAAAATCAGATTTGTGGCGACTACATTTTGCCGAAATTTTGCTGTCGCAATAGCCGCATAAAGACCGCTCTTTTAAGATGATTTTGTTTTTCTTCACTTCAATTTCGCCATCATTTTTTAATTTTTTTAAACTACGTGAAAGCGTTTCTGGATTGATTCCAAGATAAGATGCTAAATCAGTTTTGTCATACTCCAGCTCAACTAATTCTGCTTTTTTACTGCTGTTCTGAAAAGCCATTTTTAGCAAAAATTGCCCAACTTTTTGCTTAGAATTTGTTAGTTTAAGCCTTGTTATTTGGTCGGATAAATCGGCGTTTTTTTCAGCGGTTTCGCACAGAAGATTGCGAGTTAAGTTTAGATTATTTTTGGTGAATTTTTGCATTTCTGCAATTTTGATCGAAAGAATTATGCAGTCTGAAACTGCTTGTGCATTGACTTGAAGCGTTTGTAAAAAAATATCGTTAATGAATTTTTTTGCACCAATCATCTGCAATATTGTATGTGCGCCATCTTCATTGGTGGCAAAAACTTTTACTGTTCCTGCAAGAATTACGTAAAAATTTATAATTTTTTCTTCACCAAAAAAAATCATCTCGCCTTTTTTGCGATTGATAATTTGAGAGTTTTCTAAAATTTCGCTGAGTTCTTCATCCTTTAAATTAGCGAATAAAGCTGCGTTCTTGATTAGGGAAATATTTTGTGAAGTGCGGAAATTCATCTTGGATAAAAAATTACTAATTCTTGACCTAGGTCAATTACAGAAATTGAAGTCGCTCTATTTTCAAGACGTTAAGTTAATGGTCTTATGACTGCTTAGCGCTTTGGATAGAAGCTTATTTTGAGGTTAAAATGGTATAACTTGATCCAGAGCTTAATTAATTAATTTTTTTTGGAAAGTTATGAAAACTAAATTGAGGCTTGCTTCTTTGTCGTTATTTTTATCAGCATTTGGCGCTCAGGCAAGTTTTGCTGAAACTAGTAGTTACGATTGGATTATCAGATCAAGAGCGCTTTACGTGAAAACTGACACTAGCAGCAAAGTTTCAACTCTTGGCGGACACGTTGCCACTTCTTCAGATCAAGTTCCAGAAATTGATTTTACGCGTTTCTTTACCCCAAATATTGCTGCAGAATTAATTGTTGCCACAACTCAGCACGATGTTTCTTTAAGAGGATCTCCGGCTCTTGGCAGTTCAACAAGTTTGGGTTCTGTAAAATTGTTGCCTCCAACATTGACAGCGCAATATCACTTTAATCCAGCTGGAACTTTCAGACCTTACGCTGGCGCTGGCTTGAACTATACTTTTTTTTACGGCGCTAAAACTCCTAGCCAAACTGTTACCTCAATAAAATACCAAGATCACTTAGGATATGCTTTGCAGGTTGGTTTCGATTACATGTTAAATGATAGAGTTGGCGTTAACTTTGACATCAAAAAAATCTTCCTTAAAACTCAGGCGCAAGTTGGAACTGCGACCAATTCTTATACCGCTAATGTTCGACTTGATCCGTGGATCATCGGCGCTGGTATTTCATATCGTTTCTAAAAATCTAAAAGGTAAAGAATGTACGGCCTGATCTCGCTCTATTTGGGATATTCAGTCTATCTAATAATTTTTTTTAGGCGCAAAAGACACGACATTCTTTACCAAAAAGTCACCATAATTTTGGGCGTAAAATTACTCATTTTAACCTTTCTCTATTTCGCTTTTTTTAGTCACAAAATGACCAAGGTGGAAAGAAGTAAAAATATTCAAAATTTAATCATTAATCAGTACTAACCATGGATTCTGCTTTAGTTGACTTATCAAGATTGCAATTTGCAGTAACGGCGCTGTACCACTTTTTGTTTGTGCCCTTAACGCTTGGATTATCGGTGCTTCTTGGTGTTATGGAAAGCGTTTATGTTATGACCAATAAAGAAATTTGGCGTGACATGACCAAATTTTGGGGCAAGCTTTTTGCCATCAACTTTGCGATGGGTGTTGCCACTGGAATTACCATGGAATTTCAATTTGGCACTAATTGGGCTTATTATTCGCATTATGTCGGCGATATTTTTGGCGTGCCTTTGGCAATTGAAGGATTGATGGCATTTTTCTTGGAATCAACTTTTGTTGGTCTGTTCTTTTTTGGTTGGGAAAGATTATCCAAAGTCAAACATTTGATGGTTACTTGGCTGGTGGCGATTGGCACCAATCTTTCAGCTTTGTGGATTTTAATCGCTAATGGCTGGATGCAAAATCCGGTTGGCGCCAAGTTCAATTCTGAAACGATGCGTATGGAATTAGATTCGATTAAAGAAGTTATTTTTAACGAAGTGGCACAGTCTAAATTTGTGCATACGATCAGTGCTGGATATGTTACGGGTGCAATGTTTGTGCTTTCAATTAGCTGCTATTATTTGCTGAAAAAATCTAATATTGAAATTGCTAAAAGATCGATTGTGATCGCTTCGTCTTTTGGATTGATGGCGGCATTGTCAGTTGCAGTTCTTGGTGACGAAAGTGGTTATACAACAGGTGCAAACCAAAAAATGAAATTGGCGGCGATTGAAGGAATGTGGGAAACCGAAAAAGCTCCAGCAGATTTCACTCTTTTTGCTATCCCTAATCAGGAAAAACAAACCAACGAATATGCGATTAAAATTCCTTATGCTTTGGGATTAATTGCAACTCGTTCTTTCGACAAAGAAGTTCCTGGAATCAAAGATTTAGTTCAAACTGCTGAAGGCAGAATTCAAAACGGTATCACGCAATATTTGGTTCTTAAAAATCTTCGATCTGGCAAAAGTGAAGATTTTCAAAAAGACAAAGAATATCTGCGCGAAAATTACGGCGATATTGGCCACGCCTTATTGTTAAAGAAATATCGCAAAGATATCGAGAACGCCACTGCTGATGAAATCAAAATGGCAGCACAGTCAATCACGCCAAAAGTTACTCCGCTATTTTTTAGCTTCAGAATTATGGTGGCTCTAGGTCTGTATTTCATCATCTTGTTTGCTACAGCCTTCTATCAAATGAATATTAAGCACAATTTCGACAGCAAATTCTTGCTAAAAATTTGCCTACTTTCTTTGCCTTTGCCGTGGATTGCTGCCGAACTGGGTTGGATCGTCGCCGAATTTGGCAGACAGCCTTGGGTAATTGAAGGAATTTTACCAACCTCTTTGGGAATCTCGTCGGTGTCTTACGGCAGTGTTTTGGCAAGTTTATTGGGGTTTGCAATTCTCTACACAGTTTTGTTGGTGGTCGATTTATACCTGATGGTAAAATATGTAAAAATCGGGCCAGACAATTTGATGAAACAAGATTAACCGCCATTTCAGCGTCGTTTTTTAATCCAAAATTAGTTTAAGAATTATGTTAGAATTTTTTGATTACGAATGTTTAAGAGTCATCTGGTGGATACTTCTTGGTGTGTTACTAATCGGATTTGCAATTATGGATGGCTTCGATTTGGGAGTGGGAATTTTGCTGCCATTCGTTGCTAAAAGTGATTCAGAGCGCCGCGTTGTTTTAAACACAGTTGGTCCAGTTTGGGAAGGTAATCAAGTTTGGTTTATTTTAGGAGGAGGTGCAATTTTTGCGGCTTGGCCTCATGTTTACGCTGTAAGTTTCTCGGGATTTTATTTTGCCATGCTTTTGGTTTTGTTAGCTTTAATACTGCGTCCCGTTGGCTTTGATTACCGCAGCAAAATGGAAGGTAAAAAATGGCGTCAAACTTGGGATTATTGTCTTTTTGTTTCAGGCTTAGTTCCGTCTTTGGTTTTTGGCGTGGCTTTGGGAAATGTGCTGCAAGGCGTTTCCTTCAGCTTTGATGAGTTTATGGTGGTTAATAATCAGATCGCATTTTTTAGTTTATTTTCGCCATTCGCTTTGCTTTGTGGATTGGTAAGTGTTGCGATGTTGATAGTTCACGGAGCTTCTTATTTAGCGATCAAAACCGAAGGAGATATTTTGCGCCGAGTGCTAAAATTCTTAAAAATATTTCCCGTGCTTACGATTATTTTATTCGCTGTTGGCGGTATATTTTTAAACTTTGTTGATGGCTATAAACTAATAACTTTCGCTGGAACTTCTGCCGACTCAAATCCTCTGTCCAAAGTAGTTGTAAGGGTTGCTGGTGGCTGGTTTGATAATTACGAAAAATATCCATGGATGATTATCGCGCCAGCTCTTGGGTTTTTAGGGCAAATTTTTGTGCTGCTATTTGTTGCCATAAAACATTACGGCAAAGTTTTTATCGCCAGCTCAATTTCGATTTTAGGAATTATTGCCACTGCCGGCCTAACCTTATTCCCTTTCATCTTGCCATCAAATCTTGAACCAAGTTCTTCTTTGATGGTTTGGGACGCTTCAAGCAGCTATTCAGCTTTATTTGTAATGTTGATCGCTGCCATAATTTTCGTGCCAATTATTTTGCTTTACACCTCGTGGGTTTTCAGAGTTATGCGTGGAAAAGTTAGTGAACAAGACGTCAAAAAGAATTCAAAATTTTTATATTAAATTTCAAAACCAACTCAAATTATGTGGTATTTCGCTTGGATTTTAGGAACAGCTTTTGCAGTTTCTTTCGGGGTTTTAAATGCTTTGTGGTATGAAGTAAAAAATGCTGGCCCAAAAATTTGCGCCAATAGCTGCGGTTCGAAAAGTCATTCTTAAAAATTATGTTTGGTGAAATAGACGAACAGACGATTTTAAAATATAGTGGCCAAGTGCCGCGTTATACTAGCTATCCCACCGCTCCAAATTTTAGTGCCGAGATTAATTCTAAAACCTACATCAGCTGGCTTAAAACTTTGGGCCAAGAAGAAACTTTATCGCTTTATATTCATATTCCATTTTGCCAGCAGCTTTGTTGGTATTGCGGATGTTACACCACAATTACTCAGCGTTACGAACCAATTGAGAATTACGCCAATATTTTGGAGCAAGAAATTCGTATTGTTGGTGAAATATTGCGTCAAAAGAAACATCGGGTTTCACACATTCACTTTGGCGGCGGCTCGCCAACAATTTTGACGCCAGATAGTTTTAGGTTTCTAATGGCAACAATTGGGGCCGAATTTGAAATTGCGCAAGACGCTGAAATAGCCATTGAAGTTGATCCGCGCAATGTTGATGAAGATAAGATAAAAGCTTATTTCGAGTGCGGAATTAACAGAGTCAGCCTTGGTGTGCAGGATTTTAATCAAGAAGTGCAGGCGGCAATTAATCGCGAGCAATCTTTTGATTTGGTGTTGGATTGTGTAAAAAAATTTCGCAAATACGGAATTCAAAATATCAATCTTGATCTGATTTACGGCTTGCCAAAACAAACGGTTGAGATGGTAAAAAATAATATTGATTACGCTCTTTTGCTTAATCCCGAGCGTATTGCACTATTTGCCTATGCTCACGTTGGTTGGAAAAAAAAGCATATGCGCTTGATTGAAGAATCAGATTTGCCCGACGATGTTACTAGAATTAAAATGTATAAATCTGCGGCAGAAAAATTGCAGCGCGACGGCTATTTAGCTATTGGATTAGATCACTTTGCCAAACCAAGCGATAGCATGGCGCAAGCTTTTAGAGATGGAAAATTAAAACGTAATTTTCAGGGTTATAGCACAGACACTTCTGATAATATTATTGGCTTTGGCGTTTCGTCGATTGGCTATTTGTCGGGTTTTGGTTACGCGCAAAATACTTTAGATTTTAAAGAATATGAAAAAGGTATTTTAAACAGAGAATTAGGGGTTTCTAAAGGAATTAAGATCAGCAAAGAAGATCAAATTCGTAAGAAAATTATTGATAAAATTATGTGCTATTTGGAAGTTGATTTGAAGGAAGTTTCGACTTCTTTCAATCTTCCAGAAAATTTTTTTGCACCCGAAATCGCACAGCTTGAAGATCTAAAAAGAGATGGTTTGGTCAGAATTAAAAATAATGTGATAAAAATTAACCTAGCGACTCCGCAAATATCGCGAGTGGTTTGCAGTATTTTTGATAAATTTTTTGAAGCCAGTGCTCAAAAATATTCCAAGATATAAAAAACTGGTCCCAGAATTTCTCTGAAGCCAGTTTTTGTAAAGCCGTTTGGCGCTTAAATTAGCGTCTCATGCCACCCATTGGAGGGCGTCCACTGTCTTGATGATCTTCTTGTGGCCCGCCATTTTCGTGATTTTCCACTCTTTGATCTTTACGCTCTTCTTTGATTGCCTCACGACTTTCTTTAATTTCCTTACGTTCAGCCTGAATCTTTTCTTTGTGTGCTTCGCGAGTGCTATACCAAACTACAAATCTATTGATCGTAGTTTGGTATAGAATTTGGTGAGTTGTTGAGTGATTTTGTGAAAAAATTTGTGCTAAAAAGAGCGATTGGATAAAAATTCAGGAGAGAATTATCTGCTGCGCGATTTCTGCAACAAAACAAAATCTGCTAAAACGCAAGCCAGCATTGCTTCGCCAACTGGAACGGCGCGAATGCCAACGCACGGATCGTGGCGACCCTTGGTGATGATTTCACAATTATTTTTATTTACGTCGATAGTTTTGCGCGGAATTAAAATTGAACTTGTTGGCTTCACCGCAAAACGTACCACTAAATCTTGTCCAGAAGAAATTCCTCCCAAAACCCCGCCCGAATGATTTGCAGCGAATTTAACTTCGCCATTTTCGCTCCACATTTCGTCAGCAAGTTCTGAACCTTTTTTTGCCGCAGCTGCAAAACCGTCGCCAATTTCAACTGCTTTTACGGCGTTAATCGACATCATCGCCGCCGCGATTTGCGTATCTAATTTATTATAAATTGGTTCGCCCAAACCAACGGGAACATTTTTTGCAACCAGCTCGATAATTGCGCCAACAGAGTCGCCGGCTTTTCTTATTTCGAGTAAGTAATCTTCAAAATTTTTTGCCGCAATTGCGTCAGGACAAAAGAAATCGTTCTTCTCAATTTCAGAAAAATCGATGCGAGTGTGATCAATTTTTTTCTCGCCGATTTGGGTTAAGTAACCAGTAATTTGAATATTTTCTTTTGCCAAAATTTTACGAGCCACGCCGCCAGCTGCAACGCGCATCGCCGTTTCGCGCGCCGAAGATCTGCCGCCGCCGCGATAATCGCGAATGCCGTATTTTTCGAAGTAAGTGTAATCGGCGTGACTGGGGCGAAATTTATCTTTAATGTCGCCGTAATCACCACTTTTTTGATCTTGATTGTAAATGACCAAACTGATTGGAGTGCCAGTAGTCTTGCCTTCAAAGACGCCGGATAAAATTTTAACTTGGTCAGTTTCTTGTCTTTGTGTGGTAAATTTTGACTGTCCAGGGCGACGTTTATCTAAATGTTTTTGAATATCAGATTCATTTAATTCTAAAAGGGAAGGGCAGCCGTCAACCACGCAGCCAATTGCTTCGCCATGGCTTTCGCCCCAAGATGTGAATGAAAAAAGTTGTCCAAATTTATTGCTCATTTTTGTCTGATTTTGATTTGAATCCTTGTGTCCGATTTAAAATTAAAACCGGATTTTGGGAGAAAATTAAATGATCGCCTTGTTCGTTAACTTCAAGTTCTCCAGCCGTAATATTGCCGATATCGCCTGTTGCAAAAACGTCATAAAGCACCACCTGTTCTTGATCCATGTGATGGGCTTTTTTGGCTTTGATGTGATAAACTTGACCATTGTCATATTGAAAATTCATGCGCGGATTAGTCATGATTTTTTCAATTTTATAATGCTCAGGATCTTTATTATATTTATTCACCAACTTCACCGCATGGTTGTTTTTGCTAATTGCGTAAAAGACGTAAACAAAAAGTCCGCTGATGATTGCGATGTAACACAAGCTGGTCAGATAATTTTTTATTTTTGAGTGTGATTGTATAAGCTTTAGAACCTGTAATGTTCTTTCATCCATTTTTATTTTCTTGTTCGATGGTTACGGAAAACGAATCAACATTTTTAACTACGCCAACTTTGTCGATTTCTAATTTGCATTTGCTGATTCTTTGATCTTCTAAGATCACATCCATCAAAGATTGCGCTAATTTTTCGACTAATTTAAATCTGTTATTGGCGACCAAATTTTTCATTTTAACAATGATTTGATCATAGTCGATCGCGTCAGAAATTTCGTCGCTTTGCAGCGATTTTGTAAGGTTTGTGGTAATTTCAGCGTTAATAATAATTTCACGATCAACGGTTTTTTCCCATTCAAAAACACCAATGATTGTGTATAGTCGTAGGTTTTTTATTTTGATGATCATTGATTGATTTTTTGAAAGATTGCTGGGTAATTTGCGGCAAGTTAATTATTGCCGCAAATTACTTCAGCGGCATCTTTAAGATCAAGCCCTTTCCCCCAAAAATTATAACTTAATTTGATGTCAGTTGACAAAACTTTAAATAGTCGCGGTGTTAATAAAATCGGTTCTGCCAAGCGGCTGGAAATTATAAAATCTCATGTCGATTCTGAATTTTCAATTTTAAAAAATAGCGAAGCGCTAGAAGATATTAGGCTTGAAGATGTAGGTTCAAAGGGTGTTAAATTAGAAACTGTTCATCTTAATTTTTCTAAGAAATATTCAAGTCACGCAGCTTTTAACAATCATAAAGCTGCGCATTATCGCCTCGATCAAATCAAGAAAAGTATTATTGAAGGAAATTTCGAGCATGTCGTTGAAGCGGTAACGCGTCCGAAATTTATCAAAGAATCCTATAAAAAAGCTGATTCGCAAGGCAAAGCCGATATCAAAGTTTTGGCTGCGGTAGCAATTGCAGAGCATGGAGAAGAAATTGCCGATGGTTTGCGTAAAAATAAAGCCATCGAAGAAATTAAAGATATTCCAGAGCGTCACATTGTGGATGTGATAAAAATGAGTATGCAATTCGGCGCCAGTTCAAAAAGCATGAATGCTTTTATTAATATTCTGCACGAAGCGGGAAAATTGCCGATGGTGATTGAACATCTTTTTAAAGACGTAAAATCTTCTGATGTTATCAATATCACTTCAAGCGTGATGCGCTTGGGTCTTGATCCCACGCCTTTGACTTGTGCACAAACTGCTTTTCGTCTAATGGCTTACGCTTTGGATCACAGCGGTGTGCAACAAACCAAGCAACCACTTTTATTCAAATTTGTTAGCACAACGGCGCGCGGATTTCAAATTGGTAGCAATGTTTTAGAAGTGGCGGGAAATGTTGCTGGCGTTGGAATGATTGCTGGAGTTGCCAGCTTTCTAGTTCATAAAGTTGTTGATTATTCGCTGCGACAAAATGTCAATGAAACCGTGAAATACGATGACGAAGATGTAAAATTTTCTGATGCAATTATACGTTTAGAAAAAGAAAGTGAAGATGAGCACGAAGTAAATGCCAGAAAGCGTGAAAGCGAAAGAGATGCAAGACGCAGCGCAACAAAAAAAGCTTTAAAACAAAGCCAGCATAGCGTGCAAAATAATTAAAAGGGGTTGTAATGTCAGAAAAAATTGTCTCGCTTAAAGATTTTAAAAGAGCACAAAGTTTTAAAAATTTGAAAAAAAAATTGGGAGAAAATAAAAAAATGTTTTTTGTTGTTATTGCTGCTGGAGCCTTGCTTGGCATGATTTTGTGGAATTTATTTGTTGAAAATCCAAGTTATTTAGATGTTCATATTCCAGAATCACAAAACATCACTTATAACGATCATGCGCCACAACCAATGACCACAACTCAAATTGCCAATGAGTTTGAGCATTTCGATAACAAACCAGTTCTGCTTTATATTTATACAAGCTGGTGTTCGATTTGTACGCGGCAATTTCCAGTGATTAATGAAGTGGCGCGCGAATTTCAAAATACTGATTTGCAAATTATAACTTTAGCAACAGATCGCGATCTTGATCCTAAAGCCTTGCACGAATATTTGAACAAATACGGAAAACTATATTTTCCGCCACGCTATTTAGCTTTCAAAGAAGGATTTTTGGATTTTTTGAAAAAAAGAAATATCAAATATCAGGGCCGCATTCCTTTTACTGTATTGATTTCGCGCCAAGGCGAAGTGAAAGTAAAATATGTTGGCGTGAAAGGAAAAAATTATTTACGCAACCAAGTTATTAAAGAGCTTTATTTATAATCCATGACTCAAATTCAATTTTTTAACACCTTCACCAATAAGCTTGAGCCACTAAATCCAATCGATCCGATGCATTTAAAAATGTATGTTTGTGGGCCGACGGTTTACGATCGCCCACACTTGGGAAATGCTCGCAGCGTTGTGGTTTACGATTTATTTTTTCGTTTATTTCGCCAAATTTTTCCGCAAGTTACCTTTGTGCGCAATATCACCGATGTTGACGACAAGATCAACGCCGCGGCTTTGGAGCAAAAAATTTCGATCCAAGAATTAACTCAAAAAATTATCGATTTCTTTTACCAAGATATCGGCGCACTAAATGTTTTGCGCCCAACTATTGAGCCGCGCGCGACTACTCATATTCCCGAAATGATTGCGATGATTGAAAAATTAATTGCCGGTGGATTTGCTTACGAAAGTAAAGGCCACGTTTTATTTGACGTCGCGTCTTACAAAGATTACGGAAATCTTTCCAATCGCAGTCTTGATGAAATGATTGCGGGTGCTCGTGTTGAAATTGCGGCTTACAAAAAAAATCCCCTCGATTTTGTTTTATGGAAGCCTGCAGATGCGCAAGATGATATTTCCAGCGTCTTCGAAAGCCCGTGGGGCAAGGGTCGCCCCGGATGGCATATTGAATGTTCGGCGATGAGTTCAAAATATTTGGGCAGTGATTTTGACATTCACGGCGGCGGCGCCGATTTACAATTTCCACATCACGAAAATGAAATTGCTCAAAGCTGCTGCGCTAACGCTGGTTCGCGTTATGCCCATTTTTGGATTCATAACGGATTTTTGACGGTGAATGGCGAAAAAATGAGCAAGTCGCTGAAAAATTTTATCACGGTGCGCGACCTTTTAGATCGGGGGGTTTCTGGAATCGTTATTCGTTATTTATTGCTTTCAACTCATTACCGCAAACCTTTCGATTTTAATGTTAAAGCTTTGGATGATGCCAAAAAATCTGTAGAAAAATTTTATACTTTATTTAGCGAGAATGAACTGAAGTCATATACCGCTACGGGGCATGAAGGAGGCTTAATTTCAGAGGTTGTGCAGGAATTGTCGAACGACTTAAATGTTTCAAAAACTTTTGCCTTGCTTCATGAAAAAGTTAAAGAAATTAAAAATAGCGGTGACGAAAATTTGAAAAGTCAATTCCTACAAACCCTTGATTTTCTTGGTCTATTCGATGATAAATTTTTGGAAAAAAAATCCGAAAATAAGCTTGATGAAGATTACATCAATTCCCAAGTTGAGTTACGCGTAAAAGCAAAATCAGAAAAAAACTGGGCTTTGTCTGATAAAATTCGTGATGATTTGTTGAAGATTGGAATCGCCCTAAAAGACAGTAAAGACGGTACTTCTTGGCATAGATCGTGAAGCCGAAAAAACCTCTTTTGCGAAGAGGTGTTACTCAGCTTTTGCGGTATAAATCATTCGCACCGCAACATCCTTATCCGCGAAATCTTTATCGATTTTTGACTTAAACTTAAATGTTGCCGGCAGTTCAATAGTTTCACCTCGTTTGATTGAATATTCTCTAAAGCAAAGACATTCCTGACGTGAAATATATTTTACCATTTCTTTGGGTTCGACCGAAAATTCTGGTCGGAATTTTATGGTGTGATTGGAAACATTTTTTACGCGATAAATAACGGAATTTTTTTTGCCAGAAACGGTGTTTAACATTTTTGGTTCAATCACTTCAAACTCTATATCTTGGCGATTATTGACAACTTCCATAAAAGCGGTGATTGGCTTATTTCCTTGGGTGCTGGGCAAAAAGTTTTCGAGAGTAAATCCATTGCATTTTTCACTTATTTTGCAGATCCAATTATAAGGCGGAATTGCGGATAAAATTAAGAAAAATATTAATGCTAAATAAACTAGTTGGCGCAAAATTGGATGCATGTTAAAAAATAATTAATTTCGTTTTGTACTGCTTGTTATTGTAAGGAGTGCAGAAGAATGAGTGCTCAAGAAAAGATCTATCACTCTTGGTTGCAGCGTTTCACTCACAATGGCGGTGCTTAACGTAAAAGATAACCTTCAAAAATTTCACCTTCAATATTTTAAAAAATGATAGTCGAATTTGATCAGCCTTTCAAAAAATTTCAGGAATGGTTTAATAAAGCGCAGTCTAATTCTGCGATTATTGAACCTACAGCCATGTGTCTTGCAACTGTTGATGAAAATAATTTTCCTTCAACAAGAATGATTTTACTTAAAAGTTTTGACGAAAGGGGATTTTGTTTTTTCACCAATTTAACCAGTCGTAAAGGCAAAGAATTAGTCCAAAACCACAATGTTGCTTTGTGTTTTTATTGGGGAGTTTTGGGTTATCAAATTCGCATTGAAGGTGAAATCGAAAAAGTTTCGCCTAAAGAAGCTGACGATTATTTTGCTTCGCGTCGACGCGAAAGTCAGATTGGCGCGTGGGCTTCCAAACAATCTTGCGAAATGAAAAATTGGGAAGAGTTTCAAGAAAGAATTGCCACAATTACTAAAGATTTTTCTGGGCAAGATGTGCCGCGACCTCCATTCTGGTCTGGTTTTAGAGTGGTTCCAAAAAGAATTGAATTTTGGATGGAAGGTGATTTTCGTATTCACACCAGAGAGGTTTTTGAAAGAGAAAATGGCGCGCGTCACTGGGAAGTTAAAAAACTTTATCCGTAATTTTTGTTGTGATAAAAGTTATCGCACCATAGTCTTTTTTAACCACATTTTATTTACCAGGCGGTAAACCCAATACCAACTTTTTCGAGGTCACTATGTTAAAACATCTTTCATTTGCCGTTCTAGCTTTGTTGCTTGCTTCTTGTAGCAAAAATCTTTCCCAAAATTCTTCAGAAATTGCTAAGCCAGTTATTATTCACGAAGATAAAATTGAGGAAAAAATTTCAGAAGTAAAATCTGAAAATAAACATGTGGTATTCTTTGATACTAACAGATTTGTATTAACCGCCGAAGCTCAAGCAAGCCTTGAAAAGAAAGCTTTGCCAATGGTTAAGGAAGTTATCAAATCCTCTAATGGTAAAATTGTTGTTGAAGGATATTGCGACGAAAGAGGCTCAGCTTCTTACAACAAAAAATTGGGCAAAAAAAGAGCTAATGCCGTTAAAGAATTTTTTGTAAAAAACGGAGTAAAAGCTTCGAAAATTAAAGTAGTTTCTTACGGCAAAGCAATGCCAGTTGATGCGGGTCACACAGAAGACGCATGGGCAAAAAATCGTCGCGCAGTTACAGTTTCGGTCAAAATGTAATTTTGGTTTGAAAAAAGTTTTTTAAACCCAGATTCGTTATTAGAAAACTAAACAGATTTCTAATAACGGATTTGGGTTAAAATAGCGCCAGATTTTTAAAAATTCTGGCGCTATTTTTTTGCAAAAAAATCAAATTTATTTTTAGTAAAATGTTAGAAAAAGATTTTTTACAATTCTGCGAAGCTGCTTTAATTCAACTTTCTGAAGCAATCGAGGCTGTCGATAAAAATTCTAAACTCGATGTTGAATATTCCGACGGAATTTTAGAAATTGTGATTACAACAACCAAGCAAACTTATATCATTAATCGTAATTCTGGAAATCAGAAAATCTGGTATTCTTCACCTTTGACGGGTGCGGATTATTTTGCTTTTGATGAAAAATCTGGAAATTGGCTTGATGCGAAGGGTGAGGAATTGGCGGTGAAATTATTTTCTGAGTTACAAAATATAATCTAAATAACGATACGATTTCTGGATTAGTTGCTGGACGGTTTACAAAACTTGTCCAGTAATCAGATCGCGTTAGAAACACAAAACAAAACACAAAACAAAATGACAAAAAAAATTCTCTTAATTGAAGGCGACGGAATTGGGCCAGAAGTGGTTGGTCAAACTAAAAAAATCATCGAATTTTTTTCACAAAATACCGATAAAAAATTTGAAACCGAAAATGCTCTTTTGGGCGGAATCGCTTACGACAAAGTTGGAACGCCTTTTCCACAACAAACAATCGAGCTCGCAAAGCAATCTGACGCTATTTTACTTGGCGCAGTTGGCGGATTAAAATGGGAATCTTTGGAATATAAACATCGTCCAGAACGCGGACTTTTGGGCATTCGTAAAGAATTAGAATTATTTGCAAATTTACGTCCCGCTAAAGTTTTTAATGCTCTTGCTGATGCTTCAACCCTAAAGCGCGAAGTTGTCGAAAATCTTGATATCATGATTGTTCGCGAACTTACGGGTGATCTTTATTTTGGCGAACCGCGCTCAGTTACAACTCTGGCAGATGGCTCGCGTCAAGGCATTAACACCATGACTTACAATTCTAAAGAAGTGGAAAGAATCGCTCGCGTATCATTTGATTTGGCAAGAGTTCGTGGCAAAAAACTTTGTTCAATTGATAAAGCTAACGTTATCGAGACTACAGAAATGTGGCGCGAAGTCGTTACTGAAATCGGTAAAAATGAATATCCCGACATCGCACTTTCGCACATGTATGTCGATAACGCTTCGATGCAACTGGTTCGCAACCCAAAACAATTTGATGTAATGTTAACCGGAAATATGTTCGGTGATATTTTATCTGACACCGCATCAATGTTGACGGGTTCTCTTGGCATGTTGCCATCGGCTTCACTTGGCGCGAAACAACTAGGTGGCAAACAATTTGCGCTTTATGAACCAATCCACGGATCAGCGCCAGACATTGCTGGAAAAGATATTGCCAATCCGATTGCAACAATTTTAAGTTTGGCAATGATGTTTCGATATTCTTTTGGATACGCATCCGAAGCCGATAAAATTGAATTAGCGGTGGAAAAAGTTTTAGAAAAAAATATCAGAACTGCCGACATTGCAATTGCTTCTTCGCAGCGTGTTTCTTGCACGCAAATGGGCGCGGCAGTTTTAGAAGAGTTAAAAAAATTATTCTAATTAATGAGAAAACTCGCTCTCGCTTTTATCTTTTTTTTGATTGCAAGCCATGCTTTCGCTGAATTTGGTCGCTCGACTTCATTTGACGATCGTGAAATTTGCAATCGAGATAAAGGCGTGTGGCGACAATTTGCCAACAGCGACGGAGATACTTGCGAGTCTAAAATGGATCGTTTCGCAATCTCTGCTCAAGCTTTAACTTACGCTTGTGATTGTGGCAAGGGCAGATGTTGGGATGCGGAAAGATGTGTTTTAATGGCGGATTACAAAAAAATTTATGATGAGCGTCAGGAAAAAGAGCGAAAAAAAATGGCGGAAGCTCGCAAAAATCGACAAAATGAATATCGTGATAATTCTAACGATCGTTTAAGAAAATTAATTGACGGCGCTTCGAAAGGAGTCGCCGATGCTGATGGCAAAGGTGGTTCAGGAAATAACTTGGCGCAATTTTCTGATAAAATTCCAGCTGTTGAGGTTGCGCCACCAATACAACAATATTTGCCAGATGCCAATATCTCCAACGTAAATCAACAGGCGCAAGTTATTGTGGATGAGGGAGTAAAGCAGGTTGAAAATGGCCCGATTGGAAGTTTCTTTTCTCTTGCAAAACCTCCAACTGCGCCAGCCGCGCCGAATGTTGAAAATTCCAATAGCACAACAGATGACGGCCCAACACCTTTCTTCTTGCAACAACAAGAAAAAGCAAAACAAGAAGCTGCCGCTAAAGCTGGTGTCACAATTTTTGATCCAACTAAACCACCAGTTCCAGATTCAAACTCTTCATCCAACCTTCCTGAATTGCCACAAATCCCTTTACCTCAATAATGCAAGAAAGAACTACCAACATAATTTTTATATTGCTGAAGCGTCTTCTTGGAGTGTGTTTGACGGTATTTTCGCTAGTTTTTATTTTGGCACTTCTAAGCTTTAACTCTGCCGATCCTTCATTTAACACGGTTTCCACCGAAGATCAAATTGCTAATTGGGTTGGATCTTTTGGTTCGCATCTTGCCGATTTATCATTTCAGCTGATCGGAATGTCGTCATTTTTTTTAGGTCTGATTATTTTTTCAATCGGCAGCAAAATGGCGGGACGCTTTGGAAATGCTTATCTGGCGCAAAAAATTATTCTCACGCCTTTTGCAATTCTTTGTCTTTCGACTTTTTTTGCCAGCGTCCCGCAGCCAGAATGGTGGGACTTTAACAGTTTGGGCGGCGTTAATGGCAGTTTTATTTTGGCGCAATTTGTTAAATTCCCTAAAGCTTTGGTTTCAATATTAGCGCTGTTCTTCTCGCTTCTTTCGCTATCAATAATTTTAGAAGTTACGACTGCCGATTGGATTTATTTTTTCCGTTACAGCTATGTCACTTTATGTTTTTTGGCGCGAAAATTATGGACGAAATTGCCTGTTAGACAAAATAAATTAGCGCCAAAAAAAGTTGAAGAAGTCGCGCCAAAAAGAATTTTTAGACAAACTCCTTCAGAAGAAAATTTGCCAGAAGATGAAGAAGAAATTGTTGAAGAATCGCGCCAAGAACTAGTAAAAAAATTACAAATTACCAAAACTAAAAAACCTGTAAAAGCACGAGTTGCAAGATATCAATTGCCAGAGACAACGCTTTTGATTGATCGTTCGAGCGAAAATAAAGATAAAAAAATCAGTCGCGATTTGGTCGAAAGCCAATCAAAAATGTTGATTAAAGTTTTGGAAGATTTTGGTGTTTACGGAACTTCTCTTGGCGCCAAAGTTGGGCCGTTAGTGACATTACACGAATTCGAACCGGCCGCTGGAACCAAGGCTTCGCGCGTGATTGGTTTGGCTGACGATATTGCCAGATCAATGAGTGCGATTTCAGCGCGAATTGCCGTAGTTCCTGCAAAAACCTCGCTTGGAATTGAATTGCCAAATCCAAAACGCGAGATGATTTTCCTGCGCGAATTGATTGAAAATAAAGAATACCGCTTCTCGCAAAATGCGCTGCCGATAATTTTGGGTAAAGATATTAGTGGCGAAATGATGATTGCTGATCTTGCTAAAATGCCACATTTATTGATTGCAGGAACTACGGGCTCGGGAAAATCTGTCGGTTTAAACGTGATTATTTTATCGCTGCTTTTCAAACTTCGCCCCGATGAATGTAAATTTATTATGATCGATCCAAAGATGTTGGAGCTTTCGATTTACGACGGAATTCCGCATCTTTTAGCGCCAGTTGTGACGGAGCCAAGCAAAGCAATTATCTCTTTGAAATGGGTTGTTGCAGAAATGGAAGAGCGCTATCGTTTGATGTCCAGCCTTGCAGTGCGTAACATCGCGGGCTATAATGAAAAAGTTGAAAAAGCGATTATTACGGGCGAAAAAATGAGTCGTAAAGTTCAAACTGGTTTTGATCCAACCAACGGCAAACCGATCATTGAAGAGATCGAATATGAAGCAAAAAAATTGCCGTTTATCGTTGTCATTGTTGACGAAATGGCTGATTTAATGATGGTGGCTGGCAAAGAAATTGAAAATTCTGTGCAGCGTCTTGCCCAAATGGCACGCGCTGCGGGAATTCACTTGATTATGGCAACGCAACGTCCTTCAGTTGATGTTATTACTGGCGTGATCAAAGCTAACTTTCCAACTCGAATTTCCTTTCAAGTTACTTCCCGCATCGACAGTCGTACAATTCTTGGAACCCAAGGCGCCGAACAATTGCTGGGGCAGGGAGATATGATTTACATGTCGGGCGGCAGTAAAATGATTCGCGTTCACGGACCATTTTGTTCGGATGCTGAAATCGAAAAAATTGTAAAAACAATTAAGGAGCAAGATTTAAGCGAGTTTGAAGAAGACGATAAAATTTCTTTCGAAGTGCCGTTGCCAAATTTAAATAATTCTGGCGGCGAGTTGGATTCTGATTTTGCAGAAGCACCAGGAAGCGATGGAGATTTATATGTGAAAGCTGTTGCGATTGTACGCCGCGATAAAAAAGCTTCGATCAGCTATGTTCAGCGTCAACTTCGTATTGGTTATAACCGAGCTGCAACATTGATTGAAAAAATGGAGCAAGAAGGAATTATCACCGCGCCCAATATTTCGGGTAAGCGGGAAATAATTGAGGAATAAAATAATTTAAAAAAACTTAAAACTATGGAAAAAGCCGCATCATTTTCACTCATTAATTTAGTCAGCCAAGCTGACATCGTTGTGCAATTTGTAATGGCGCTTTTGATTTTAGCGTCGCTTTGGTCTTGGGCGATCATCTTTGACAAGATTATGAAATTTATGATTTTGGGAAAACGCAGCGATAAGTTCGAACAATCCTTCGACACTATGGTTTTGGAAGATATTATGGCAGAAGCTTCGGCCAACGACAATCATCCGCTCTCGCGAGTTTTCATCGCTTGTATGAACGAATGGCAATCCAATAATATCAAAGCCATCAGTGCCGCTGGCCCAGATAAGAAAAACGGCTTGAAAGAAAGATTAAACGGCGCGATGCAAATTGCGGCGAATCGCTCGATGCAAAAATTAGAAAATGGTTTGGGATTTTTGGCCGTTGTAGGATCATCAATGCCTTTCGTTGGTTTGTTTGGAACGGTTTGGGGAATTATGAACAGCTTTCAGGGAATTGCGGTAAGTAAAAATACCAGCTTGGCGGTTGTTGCACCAGGAATTGCCGAAGCTTTGCTTGCAACAGGAATTGGTTTGTTCGCAGCGATTCCGGCAGTGTTTTTCTACAATATTTTTTCAAACAAGATTAATAACTTTTCGGAGCGCGTGAATAATTTTTCAATTCAGCTTTTGAGTATGTTTTCGAAAGAGTTGGACAAGTAGAAATCTAAAATTTTTTAAAACAAAAAAACCGCCGACTTTTTAATGAAGTCGGCGGTTTTTTTATTTCCGTCATTGCGAGAGAAGCGTGGCAACCCAGTAAATACAATGGGTTGCCACACTTCTCTCGCAATGACGATGTTGGAAATTTTCAAAGAGGGTTTTAAAAATCAATCGCTCGACCGTTAATCTGCCAATCACCAAAGTGAGTTGGATCTAATTTAACCACTTCTTTTTCTGCGGGTTTTTCTTCAAGATTTTTTTTAACATCTTTTTTTGGATCTTGTGAAACTCCACATCCACAAGACTCGCCACATTTTTTTTCTTCCGGTTTTATCATATTTTGTTAATGTTCTTGCGTATTGCCAGTAGATACAATTCCTGTATTGCCTTGAATTTTAGCGCCAGTTTGTTCGCCAACAGCAACGCTAGAAAGATTGGCTTTAGAAAGTTCTGATTGCACGTTTCCAATTGCTGGTTCGGTTGAAAATTTAAGAGGTGCAAAAGTTGCATTATCAGCCCACGCAAAAACGCTGCCGCTCAAGGCTCCTTCGCCTAAAGAAACGACACTAGATAAATCGCCATGACAACCAATATCCACCGTGCCAGCTTTTAAATTTGCGCCGATATCGACGCTTAAATTATCGGCGCCGCCAGTAGATGGAATTGCGGTGGCGCTGCGGTGATTGCCGCTGCCATGTTCGGCAGCAATTTGCAATTGATCGGATGTGGGTCCTGTAGCTGGGGTAGATTTCATGAAATTTTATTCATTACTTGTTGCGGCAAAAGCTGCCATGTTGATGATATCGTTGATTGAAGAACGCATCGTCACAATTTGTACTGGTTTTTCAAATCCGTGAAGGATTGGACCTACAACTGTACAATTTCCAAGCTCTTCTAAAAGTTTAGTGGCGATACTGGCCGAATGTAAACCCGGGCAAATCAAAATATTTGCTGGAGCGGTTAAGCGACAGAAAGGATATTTCGACATCTTGTCCATGCTTAAAGCAACGTCAGCAGTCATTTCGCCGTCATATTCGAATTTCACTTTCATGCTGTCCAAAATTTCAACCGCATGTTTGATGCGGCTCGATTCGGTTTTTAGCGCTGAGCCAAAATTTGAAAATGACAAGAAGGCAACTCGAGGTTGATAACCTAAATGGCTAACTTTTTCGGCAGTTTGAATAGCCAATTGCGCCAAATGTTCGGAAGAAGAAAGTTCTGAACAAGCGGTGTCGGAAATAAAAATGGTGCGGCCTTTGGTCACAACCATTGAAATTCCTAAAACCACTTTGTCTTTTTTATTTTTGATAACTTTCCAAACGTCGGTTAAAGATTGGCGATAGCCGCGAGTAAGGCCAGTCACCAAAGCATCACCATGTCCACAAGCCAACATTGAAGCGGCGAAAATGTTGCGATCATTTTTTACCATGCGCGCACAATCAGAGCGAAGAACACCTTCGCGTTGCAATTTTTTGTAAAGATAGTCGGTGAATTTACTGTTTTCGTCAGAGATTGAAGCGTTGTAAATTTCGATGCCTTTTGGATCAACATTGGCTTCGGCCATATTCGCCAAAATGCGTTTTTCTTTGCCGATCAAAATTGGTTTACCATAACCAGAATCGCGCCACATTGCAGCGGCGCGGATGATTTCTGGTTGTTCGCCTTCAGCGAAAATTACTTTTTTTGGATTGCGTTCAAGTTTGTCAAAAATCATGCTCATCGAGTTGACTGTAGGGTCACGACGAGCTTTAAGTTGTTGAATGTAAGCATCCCAATCGGTGATTGGTTTACGAGCGACGCCAGTTGCAACGGCAGCTTTGGCGACGGCAACTGGTATAACGTGAATTAGACGAGAATCGAAGGGAGTTGGAATGATGTAATTAGCGCCAAATTTTAAATCGCGATTGCCGTAAGCTTTCAAAACTTCTTCAGGCACATGTTCGCGAGCCAAATCAGCAAGAGCTTTGGCGGCGGCGATTTTCATTTCTTCGTTGATGGTTGAAGCTCTGACGTCAAGTGCGCCACGGAAAATATAAGGGAAGCCCATGACGTTATTGACCTGATTTGGATAATCAGAACGGCCAGTTGCAACGATTGCGTCACTGCGAGTGGCGTGAACTTCTTCGGGAGTAATTTCTGGATCTGGATTGGCCATCGCGAAAATCACTGGATTTTTTGCCATTGATTTTACCATTTCTTTGGTGACGGCGCCTTTAACAGAAAGGCCTAAAAATACATCCGCGTCTTTCATTGCTTCAGATAAAGTGCGGGCTTTGGTATTTGCAGCATGGGCCGATTTCCACTGATTCATACCATCAGTTCTGCCTTTGTAAATTGTGCCTTTGGTGTCGCACAGAATTGCGTTATCGTGAGGTAAACCCATCGCTTTAAGAAGTTCTAAACATGCAATACCAGCGGCGCCAGCGCCATTTACCACAACTTTAAGATCTTTAAATTTTTTACCAGAAATGTGCAGAGCGTTTAAAATACCAGCGGCGGACACGATTGCAGTTCCGTGTTGATCGTCATGAAAAACTGGAATGTCCATGATTTCGCGGAGTTTGCTTTCAATGATGAAGCATTCTGGAGCTTTAATATCTTCAAGGTTAATGCCGCCCCAAGTTGGTCCTAAATATTTTACGGCGTTAATGAATTCTTCGGCATCTTCGGTTGCAACTTCAATATCGACAGAATCAATATCAGCAAAGCGTTTGAATAAAACTGACTTGCCTTCCATCACAGGTTTTCCGGCGAGTGCGCCAAGATTTCCCAAACCTAAAACGGCGGTTCCGTTGGAAATAACGGCAACGTAATTTCCTTTCGCGGTGTAGTCGTAAGCGGCATCAGGATTTTTTTGGATTTCTAAGCATGGAATTGCAACGCCCGGTGAATAAGCTAAAGCCAAATCGCGTTGAGTATTAAGAGGTTTGGTCGGCTGCATCGAAACTTTTCCAGGTTGGCCGCCTTGCATGTGAAATTGTAGTGCTTCAATATCTTTTGAACTCAGATTTGTCGTTGCGGTTTTCAATGAGGAATTGTTTTTTGCTGCATCTTTTTTGCTGGCCATATTTTGGTATAAAAAAAGTTGAATGTTCGTAAATGAACGAAAGGAATTGAAGAGGCGGCGGAAACTAGTTTTAAGAATTTTAATGTCAAAAATTATGCAGATCGATAGAAGTAAAAAATTTACCGAATTTTTTGATGTTTCAGAAGGTTTTCGCAAAATCGACTTTTTGGTTTTGCATCACGTTGAAGCTAATTCGATCCATCATGCAATTGAGCAGTTTAGGGAACATAAAGTCAGCTCGCATTTTGCGATTGATGAAGCGGGAGAAATTTTTGAATTAGTTGATGAAAATGACGTGGCTTATCACGCCGGAGTTAGTTTTTGGAAGGGTTGCGACGGTTTAAATAAAACTTCAATCGGTGTTGAATTTATTAACTTGGCGCCTTTTTCTAAAAAATTTGAAAAAGCACAAATGGTTGCAGGAGCTCAGCTTTGTAAATATTTGGCCGCAAAATATAAAATTGCGCCGCAAAATATTGTCGGCCATTCTGATATTGCTTACGATCGACAAACTAACTTGCTTGATCGCAAACAAGATCCGTCACATTTATTTGATTGGCACTTTCTAAGTGAAAATGGTGTGGGATTTTTCCCACAATTTAAGATTGATGAGACTAAAATTTTTGCTTTTGGAGATAAGCACCAAAACATTGGTGCAATCAAGGTTGGTCTGAAGAAATTTGGTTATCGAGTACTAAATTTAGATGATGATTTTGATCCAGAAATGCAATCTCTGGCAATGGTATTTAATCGCCGATTTCTGGGAAAAGATTGTGATATTTGGCAATCTAATTCCCAATTTGTGTTAGAGGAATTGCTGAAATTGTGCTGAATTCATGCTACAACCAATATCGTCTGGCTTTTGCGAAGTTGTGTAAAAAGATTTTGAATACAGGTTCTAGTAACGAACAATCACAATTCCAGAGCCGCCTTTGCCACCAGCGCTATTTTGATTTGCGCCCCCACCACCTCCACCACCTGTATTGCTAGATCCAGCAAAACCAACATTTCCGCCGCCATTTTTACCAATGCCGTTAGTTCCTGCTGAAATGTTGTAGTAGTAAGAAGCTCCGCCACCGCCAGCATAAAAAGGTGCGGGTACGATTCCGGTAATGCTATTTTGAACACCAGATCCACCATCTCCTCCTTTAGTACTTGCGCCATTTTGTCCGACACTGCCGGCTCCACCGCCACCGCCACCGCCATAATTCGGAGGGTTGGGAGAATTGTTTCCTCCTGCATTCCCTTGGCCGGATGGACTTGCAGATCCACCTGGTTTAGAATTGCCAGAAATTCCACCTCCACCTCCCGATCCTCCGGACGGTGCTGGGCTTGAGTTTCCTTCGCGAGCGCCTCCACCTCCACCTCCAGCAGCTGTTAAGCTTGAAAATGCTGAGTCACCGCCTTTAGAGCCAGTGATTGGAGATGTTGAACCTCCACTTGAAGGGCCCCCTGCGCCACCGTCGCCAACCTTTACAATAATTTCTGATGTCGAAACTGGAAAGCTGCTATTATAGATTAAGCCTCCAGCGCCGCCGCCAGCGCCGCCAGCAATAGAGCCGCCACCAGATCCGCCACCACCTCCAGCCACCACCAAAACCTGTACATTTCGACTTGATGGACATTGAAATTTAAAATTAGTGCCAACACCTGTAAAAATGTGAATAGCGGACCCTGGAACGGTTGTGGTGTCAATTGTTGCGCCTGTGCTAGAACAAGGTTCTAAACAAGATCCGCTAACTCCAGTTGCTGGGCCAATTGAGGTGCAGGTATAAGTCACTGCCCCAAAATATCCTGCATCGCAACTAAAGGTTCCGCTTCCCGTTGAATAAGCGAGTCCTGATTTAGCGGAATATCGAGTTCCCGCTTCTGCGGTGCAAGTGATTGGGGTGCAAGATCCATCGCTGTTAGTTATTTGACCTATTGGACATCCAGAACAAGAAGCGCCAGAATATCCCGTGGAACAGGTGCATGGATTTTTAATTGATTCCCAAACTCCTTTGGCGCCACATTTTTTAGTTGGGTATTTGACGCTGCCATTCCAATTTGGTGATGGGCAGGGGGTAGAAGCGCTAACGATTTGGTTTTCATAGGCTTTTGGCCAAACTACCGTTGTTCCATAAAGTGATTCAGTGGATGAGGCGGAATCACAAGAAATTACCGATCTGATATCGGGAATTTCACCAAGCATTTGTTCTTCGGTTTTGTAAAAAATTGCATCGTCAAATCCAGAACTGTTGGCGGTTTGAATGAATGTACTATCAAATGCTGAAGTTGATGCGGCGGGAGGGGTGTTTTCAACTATATTTGCAGCATCATTGCCAAGTTCGTCAGCATTAGAACTGGGTGCTGGAGTTGCAGAAGAATTGGCGGCGTAAGCACCAGATTTATTGGCGCCACGACCGATTAAAACAAAAAGTGCATTAGAAACAGAGGCGCCACCAGTGATTGAAATTACTGTCGAATTTCCAACATTAGATTCAAAGCTATTGGAATTTGTCGTGGTCAATCTTTTGTCAACAACGTAAACAATCTTACTGCCGTAAGCATCTTCAGCAAGATCAGCGCTAAGTCCCAAAGTTCGACTTGGCACCATTCCATAAACTAAATTAGTGCTGGAAGTTGATTGATAAACGCCAGCGGCAACGCAATTTGGGTCAGAAATTGCAATTCCATAAGTTGCGGAAGAATTTTTGGACTGAGTCAAAGAAGCGGGGCAAGGCAACTTTTTATTAATCAGCAAATATCTTCCCAAAGCCTGATAAACTACGTTAAAATTATCATTGCTGGCGCGCGCTTTTTCATTGGCGATTTTGCTGCTCATAATCGAAACCATCCCAGCAATAATCACTGAAATTACAATAATTACGAAGGAAAGTTCAATCAGTGTAAAAGCTTGGCGCGATTGTTTTTTTAGCAGATTTTTTTTCATTTTTTTAATTAAAAATCGTCTTGGCAATAGTCAAAACAGTGACGCTTTTTGCGCCGGATTTTTTTAAAATTTTTGCACAATTTTCTAAAGTTGCGCCTGTCGTCATAACGTCGTCAAGAAGCAGAATTTTTTTGCCTTTTACGATTTCAAAATATTTGGGATTTAAAGCGAAAGCGTTTTTAAGATTTCGTCGGCGCTGCTTTTGTTTTAAAGCAACTTGAGCTGTAGTATTTTTTATTCGCAACAAAAAATCCCACTGCAGTTTTGTTTTGGAAATCTCGCGTGCCAACATTAGCGACTGATTAAATTTGCGGTGGCGTAATCTTTTTTTGTGCAACGGAACGGCGACGATAAAATCGGCATCGATAATTTCGCTGCGTGCATGATTAAATAAAAATCGTGCTAATTTTTTGGCGATATAAGTGCCGTCGCGATATTTTAAATCGCCGATAATTTTTTTAATAATATCGTTATAACAAAAAACTACGATGGCTTTATCGTAAGATGGGCGTTGGTTTAAACAGTTTGAACAAGTTAGATTTTGTGCGACAATAAATTCAAAAGGATTACAGCAAATATTGCATTTCGGTTCAGTTATAAATTGCAATTTCAGCCAGCAATCATTACAAAATAAGCCTTCCGCGCTTATTATTTTCTGACAATACAAGCAGTGACTTGGAAAAATAATTTCCAAAATTTTCTTAAAAAAATTCATTGAAGTGATGATTCAAGAGGTTCTATTCAATCGTGATTTGCTGCGCCAAAACAAAGCGCGAGCGTCTAAAACATTTTCGCAAGCATCTTTTTTGCATCATGAGATTGCAAATAGAATTGCAGAAAATGTTGAGTTGCTCAATCGCAAATTTAGCAATATTTTAGAGATTGGCGCGATGGATGATTATTTGCGCGATTTAATTCTAAGTCGACCTCATCTTCATGGCGCGGTCCAATACAATTTCTGTGATGACGAAGAATCGCTCTCGTTAAATCCAGAATCCTGCGACCTAATCCTCAGCAACCTCAACTTCCACCATATCAACGAAATTCCACAATTTCTTTTACAAATCCGCGACGCCTTAAAGCCAAGCGGCGTATTCATTGCCAGCTTTTTCGGTGAAGAAAATCTTAGCCAACTGGCTCACGTTTTATATGAAACTGAAAATGAAATTTACGCTGGAGTTTCTCCTCGTATGCCGCCAACCATCGACATTAAAACCGCAGCAAACCTGATTGCAAAAGCTGGATTTCACAATCCAATTTCTGATTTTGAAAAAATTGAAGTTGAATATTCCGATCCGCTTAAGCTTTTAAAAGATTTGAAAATGATGGGGCAAAGCAATGTTATGAACAAACGTTCGCGCAAATTTTTTACGAAAAAATTTTTAACAAAAATTTCTCAAAATTATCGCAAGATGTACGGCGATGCTAAAGACAACGTTCCTGCAACTTTCGAAATTGTAACAATAACTGGTTGGAAAGCTTCCCTTGAAAAAATAGGTTAAAAACAAATTAAATTATGAAAAAACTTCACATCAAAACTTACGGCTGCCAAATGAATGTTTACGACTCGGATCGTATGCAAGATTTAATGGAAAATATCGGCTATGAAACTGTCGATACGCCAGAAGGCGCTGACATGGTGCTAATCAACACTTGTCACATTCGCGAAAAAGCTTCGGAAAAATTATTTTCTGATTTGGGGCGAATTCGTCCGCACAAAGACAAAATGAAAAATGACGGAAGTCAGATGATTGTTGCTGTTGCTGGTTGCGTGGCTCAAGCTGAAGGTGAAGAAATTTTCAAACGCTCCAATGTTGTTGATATTATTGTTGGACCAGAAAGCTATCAAACTTTGCCAGATCTGGTTGGAAAAGTTATTCGCGAAAAAAAGAAGCAAATTAATTTAGATTTTACACCGAACGATAAATTTGATGTATTGCCTCAAAGCAAGTCGGGCATTGGCGCCAGCGCTTTTGTTACGGTTCAGGAAGGTTGTGATAAATTCTGCACTTTCTGCGTTGTGCCTTACACACGCGGCGCCGAATATTCGCGCGAAGTTTCTAAAATTGTTGATGACGCCAAGCGCCTTGTCGATCAAGGCGTTAGCGAGATTTATTTTTTAGGCCAAAATGTTAACGCCTATCACGGTTTGAACGAAAAAGGCGAGGTGGCAAGTTTGGCAAAACTGGTCGAAGAAGTTGCTAAAATTGATGCCGTAAAAAGAATTCGCTACACAACTTCACATCCGCGCGACATGTCTGAAGACTTGATTGCAGCCCATCGCGACATTGAAAAATTAATGCCATTTTTGCATCTGCCAATTCAATCAGGATCGAACAATATTTTGAAGGGAATGAACCGCAAACATACGCGCCAAGATTATTTTAAAATTATTGAAAAACTGCGCGCTGCAAGGCCAGACATTGGATTATCCTCGGATTTTATCGTTGGCTTCCCCGGTGAAACCGATAAAGATTTTGAAGATACAATGGATCTGGTTCGCCAAATTGGCTTCACTCAATGCTATTCTTTCAAATATTCCCCGCGCCCAGGAACGCCAGCTTCCGACGCGAAAGTTCAAGTCGAAGAAAAAATAAAGGAAGAAAGATTGTTTGAATTGCAAAAACTTCTCACCGAACAGCAAAGCACATTCAACCAAAAATCTGAAGGCCAAACTATGTCGGTTTTGTTCGAGCGCGAAGCTCCGGGATCTGGCAAAGCCAAAGCCCGTGCCGCAACGCAACTTTGGGGAAAGTCGCCTTACCTACAATCTGTAATTGTTGACGTTGCTTCGGAAGAAGAAGCTAAAAAATATTTCGGTAAAATCGCCGATGTTAAAATTTTAAAATCACGCCCAAGTAGTCTGGTGGGAGAATTGGTGTAAAATTACCACATTTTATTACTAATCACCCCACGAACCACGCCTTCAACGCGAAAATCTTCGGCGGCTAGGAAAGGTTCGAATTCGCTGTTTAGTGAAACTAAAATCACCTTATCTTTTTTATTCTGCTGTTTGATTTTTTTGATCAGAATCTGTCCGTCATTGACGCAGAGAGCGATTATGCCATTTTCACTTTTATTAGTTTTTTCGATAATCACGAAATCGCCACTGTTAATTTTGGGTAACATTGAGTCACCTTTCGCCTTCACCATAAAGGCTTTGCTTGCGGGAAAGCTCAGAAATTTTGTTGAGATGGGAACACGATCAATGGGATTGCCATCTAAAATTGATCCTTCAGGGCCGCACGCGGCAAGACCGTATAAGTTTAAATAAGCAATTTCTTTGTCGGGGCGTTTTAAGATTTGGTAATCTCGGGAATTATTTGGATTCTTTTTCAAATAGCCTTTTTTCTCAAGTTGTGCCATATGATGGACGACGACACTGGTTGAAGAAGCGCCGATTAAATCTTGCAATTCTCGCACGGTCAGAGGTTCGTCCATATTTTTGGACAAGATTTCAATTAATTTTTCTTGAGCGGCATGCAAGCGGGTTTCAGACATTTTTAAAAAATAGTTGTGTTATATTTTTTCTGTTCTAGTTGTTATAGAACAACACATAAAAAACTATTAAAACTGGTGAAAAATTAAAGTCAACCCCGTCATTTTACAAGGGTGAAAAATAAAGTTAATTTTTCATCAGTTTTGATTTTGTTTAACTTGAAAAAATAAATTTATGAACAGTCAAGAAGTCTTGAAAAAAGCCATGTCAAACCGCCAACCAATTTCTTTTCAATATCAAAAAATTGGCAGAATCAGAACCGAAAATATTGAAAATGCGCGCGTGATTCTAATGTCGACAGATGGCTTTGGAAAAGACAGTGTGATGGTCGATCTGCCGCAAAATAATTCTGCGGTAAAAAATATCATGCCAAGTTGGAGATATTTTGATATGAACGACATGCTGAATATCGAGATTTTAAATAATCAATTTGCGACAGCGCCATAATACGGCATATGTTATATCAAGCTATAAATCTATTGATCGTGTTAACTTCGTCTTTTTAGTTTTTTCTCAAAAATACCTCGTTACTACGATCAATAATTTTATGACGACGAAGAAATGTTTGCAGTTGAAATTGGGTTACAAAGTTGTGAATCAAGGTTACGGAGCGTTTTTACAAAACCCTTCTCTTAAAAAACCAAGTCGCAAAGAACAGCGTCACGCAAGAGATTGCAAGCAACATTGAAAAATTATATTTCAGCAAATCGAAACTCACGCCTTTATTAAAAACCATTTGTGTAATCGTTACAAAATGATGGATCGGATTGATGCCATCCGACAAAACCTGCATCCATTTTGGCATATTAAAAAATGGTGAAGAGAAGCCAGAAGTTAGGATTATGGGCATCAAAAAGAAGAATGAGCCCAAAGTTGCTTGCTGCTGATTGTTCGACATTGAAGAAATAAAAAGTCCGATACTTACAACCGAAACCAAATAAATCAAAATTCCCAAAAACATAAAAAATAAATTTCCGTAAAAAGGAATTATCGAGGCAATGATGCAAAATATCACCACGCCTTGTGCCATGCCGATTGTCATATTGGCGCCGATTTTTCCTAAAACGATTTCAAGCGGACTTAACGGTGAAACGATCAACTGGTCGAAAGTTCCAATCTCGCGTTCTCGGGCGATTGATAGCGCCGAAACTCCTAGAATCGAAGTTGATAAAATCAATCCCATCAATGACGGAATGATAAACCATTTATAATTTAGATTAGGATTGAACCAGTTTCGGCTTATTACATCTGGCTTCACGGCATTTTGATTTAAGTTTTTAATCTTAAATTCGGTTTTGGTTGCAATAGAATCTTGAACGATTTTTTGCAAATATCCCGCCACGATACTCGCGGAATTTAATCTTCTGCCATCAAATAAAATCTGCATCTGTGCGGTTTTTCCGGCGGCAACTTTGCGCGAAAAATCTGGTGCAAAAACAATCGCGCCAATCACTTTTTGTTTATCGATTAATTCTTGAACTTCATCATAATTTTGCACCGATTGCATCGTCGTAAAATATTCTTTGGCGCCAGCAATATCGGTAATAATTTCTTTGCTATAAGCGCCGCTATCTTGATTTAAAACCGCAAGTTTGATGTTGAAAACATCCAAAGTTGCAACTGACGAAAATAGAACCAACTGAATCAAAGGTGGCATAATCAAAGCGAAGCGCGACCTTGGATCTTTGAGTAAAACGATTAATTCTTTAACGATAAGGGCTTTGATCTTAGAGAATTTCATCAGTCGATTGATTTTTTGGTTTTGCGTAAAACGCCGAAATAAATGGCGATGATAATTGCTAAAATTCCCAAAATATTGGGTAGCAAAATTGTCCAATCATTTCCCATCAAAAACAGCGTCTTCATTGCGTTAATCAGATATTTTGCAGGCACGATATTGGTAATTATCTGCATAATTCTTGGCATGGTTTCGATCTCGTAAATTAAACCCGAAAGCATAATTGTTGGAACCATTGAAACCAAAATTGCGCCTTGCGACGCTACGAACTGACTCTTGGAAGCCGTTGAAATCAAAAGGCCCAGACCAGTTGTTAAAATTAAATATAAAATTCCAATCGCGGCAAAAATTATAATCGAACCTTTAAACGGCGTGCCAAAAAACAGCATGATACAAGTGAAGCTGATAAAAAATGAACCAAGCCCAAGCGCTAAATAAGGTAGAATTTTTCCCAAAATAATTTCGTGAGTTGTAACGGGTGCCGCAATAATATATTCCATCGAGCCGCGCTCCCAATCGCGCGCCACCACTAACGCCGTCAGCAAAGTTCCGGCAATCGACAACACAAATCCAATCGAGCCAATATTTAAAAGATGATCAGCTTTAAGTGCTTCGTTATACCAAAATCTTTGTTCGACGTTGATTTGCGGATTAATTTTTATACCTTTTTTTGAGTTCAAATAATCAGCATAAAGATTCATAATTCCTTGAACGTAAATGCCGCAAAAGCTTGCGGTGTTTGGATCGGAACCATCGGTTGCCAAATAGATTGAAGCGATTTTTTGCTTCAGCAATTTTTTATTAAAATCAAAAGGAATTGTTAAAATTGCGCCGACTTTTTGTGATAAAATTTCTTTTTCGGCTTCAATTTTGGAAGTGGTGATTTTTCGGACATCGACAAATTTAGAATTATTAAAAAAGCTCACCAAATCAGCGCTGGCAGAACTTTGAACATCTTCGTTTACAATCGCAATTCTGATTTTATTGGTGTCGATTGAAATGGCGTAACCAAAAATAAATGTCAAAAAAACCGGCAAAACAAAAGCGATCAACATCGCACTTTTATCGCGACGAATTTGCAAAATTTCTTTGCGAATTAGAGCGATGATTCTGGTTTTCGAGAGATGTAATTTCATAAATTTTCCTCGGCATCATGCCTTTCAATCAAATGTGCAAAAACGTCTTGAAAGCTTGGATTTGGTAGCTTCTCGCTTTTAATAGAATCTTTTAATTTTTGCGGATCATCTTCGGCAATTTTCAAGCCTTTGTAAATAATCGCGACGCAATCGCAATATTCCGCCTCGTCCATAAAATGCGTTGTCACCATTACAGTCACGCCTTTTTGCGCTAAAGCATTAATGTGAAACCAAAATTCACGACGAGTTGCGGGATCAACACCACTGGTGGGTTCATCCAAAAACAAAACTTCGGGACGATGTAATAAAGCGCAGCCCAAAGCCAGACGTTGCTTGATTCCAAGCGGTAATTGTGCAGCGTTGGTATTTTTGAAATTTTCTAAATCTAAGCTCTCAATAATTTCGTCAATTGCTTTGCGACTTTGCGAAAGGTTGAGTCCGTAAACGCCAGAGAAAAATTTTAAATTCTGCAAAACGCTAAGTTCGCCATAAAGCGAAAATTTCTGCGCCATATAACCAATTCTTTGGCGCGCTTCATTTCCCGAAGTCAGCAAACTTATTCCCGAAACATGAGCAATTCCCGAGCTAGGTTTTAAAAGGCCGCAAAGCATTTTAAAAGTTGTCGATTTTCCAGCGCCATTAGGGCCTAAAAATCCAAAAATTTGACCAGATTTAATTTGAAAATTGACGTTATTTGTTGCGGTAAAATCGCCAAATTTTTTAGTCAGATTTTGTGCTTCAATAACAATTTTATCGCGCGATCGCTCCAAAGAATAGCGACTTGCCAGCTTTGAATTTTTGGGCAATTTCAAATCTAAAATTTCTAGAAAAGAATCTTCAATCGAGGAAGAAATTTTTTGCACTTCAAAATCTTTCTCAAATTTTTTGCTGTCAGAATTATGGTTCAAAACCCTGATTTTATTGCCTTGAAGTACTGCATCTTTTACGCCATCAATTCGTAAAATTTCATTCAAATTGTCGCGACGATTAGAATTTTTATTTTTAGCGGTGAGCAAAAAATTTCTTCCCGAAGTTTGCGAAATAAAGTTTTGCGGTTCACCAAAAAACATTTGGTTGCCGTCATTAATTAGCAGCATTTTATCCGCATGTTGTTCGGCTTCATCAAGATAGGTTGTTGACCAAATTGTTGCGGTTCCGCCAGTGCTTAAATCTTTAACGATCGCAATTAAATCTTGGCGCGAGATTGGATCGACTCCAACACTAACCTCATCGAGCAGTAAAATTTTTGGCTTAGCAATTAAAGTGCAGGCGAGGGCGAGTTTTTGTTTCATACCGCCAGAAAGCTGACTGGCAAGGCGATTGGTGAAATTTTTAAGATTGGTTTTTTCTAAAAGAATTTCGATTTGTTGTTTTTTTGCGTTGCCAGAAATTCCGCGAATATCAGCGTTGAAATCAAGATTTTCTAAGACGCTCAGATCTTCATAAAGTCCAAATTTTTGTGGCATATAGCCGATAAGATGTTGAATTTCAGAAATTTGTTGCGGGATTTTTTTGCCTAAAATTTCGATTTCCCCGGAATTAAAGCTAAGGACGGAAGCGATAATGCGAAGCAAAGTAGTTTTTCCGGCAGCGTCGGGGCCGAGTAAACAGAAAAATTCTCCTTCTTTGACGCTGAAAGAAATATTGTCCAAAGCGTTGGTGGTAGAGCCTTTAAAGGTTTTGGTTAAGTTGAAGATTTTGATTAAAGTTTCTGTCATAAAGAGCGGATGAAGACAATGTTTTTATTGATTTACAGCTTCACCAAAACCGTTACGGGCATTCCTTGTTTCAATTTTGCATCTGGATTTTTTACCGTAATACGCAAGCGATAAACCAGCTCGGTTCTAAGGCTTGTAGTTTCAACTGATTTTGGTGTAAATTCTGCTTTTGGAGAAATAAAGCCAATTTGCCCCTCGTATTCTGTGGCGCTATCTGTCTTAATTTTGACATTCATGCCGTTAATTATTTTTCCCAAATCTTTTTCATCAACATAGGCGCGAACATAGGCCTGATTGCTCAGAGACAATTCGTAAACCGTTTGATTCTGTGTCAACATTGAGCCAATTTCAAAAGCGCGTGTCATCACAAAAGCATCAGATGGTGCAAAAAGTTTAGTATCATTCAGAGAAGTTTGTGAAATTTTTGCCTTGGCTTTTTGAGCTTCAAATTGAGCTCTCGCTTGATCTAGCGCATATTTATCATCATCAAATTCTTGCTTAGAAGCAGAATCGTTTTTGAATAATTCTTTTGTTCGTTTAAATTTTCTCTCCGCATTATCCATGCCAGCGCGAGCAACTTCTATGTTGGCTTTGGCAAGTTCAAGATCATTTAAAAAAGTATCGTTTTCTAAAATTGCCAAAAGATCACCTTCTTTTACGGCATCGCCTTCGTCAAAAAATAATTGTTTTAGACGGCCAGAAACACGAAAAGAAGTGCTGACTTCTTTAATGTCGACATTGCCATAAAGTTTGATCTGGTGCTGCTTTTCGCGATAGTCGTAAAAACTAAAAATGCCAAAAATTAAAGCTGAAATTAAGAGGATTGCGGTAGTAAATTTTAAAATTTTTTTCTTCATAAAAATTACAAATAAGGTTCAAATAAATTGTCGATGGTGCGTAAAATATGTTTTTTGATGTGCTTGATATTGGTTTCGTTATAGCCTTTCCAGCCGCTTAAATAAAGAAGACTCGACTTATTATGTTGAAAGGAAGTCAACATTCCGTGCAAAGTGTGAGTCAATAAAATCACCTCAATTGTAGTGATTTTTTTCTTCATAATTTTTGCAACCGCCATCGAAAATGGTTCGCAAACGCGTTTCATTACATTTTCAAAAAGCGTTTTAAAATGTTTGCTTTGGTCGATTTGTTCAAAAGCGATAATCTTGGAAATACGCTTATTTTCTGGGTTGGTGATGGTTTCAACAAAAGTTAGGGACATAACTTTTATCGCTTCGACAATCTCTTTTTTATTTTTACTATTTTCGATAATTGCTTTTTGCGAGATCATCGTTGGCATCATAAATTGATTGGCGAGTTCGTGAATTTTTTTAATCACGCTGCCGTAAATATTGTCCTTGCTTTTGAAATGATAATGCAAAGTTGAAATATTAACTTGCGCTAGAGCGGCAATGTCTCGCGTTCTTGCGCCTTCAAAACCATTTTGCGCAAAAATTGTGATTGCCGCGTCAAGAATTTTTTCTTTTTGGTTTTCTGAATTTAGAGTTTTGGCTTTTTTCATTTTCAGTTTTTGTTCTTTTCAACCCACAAAACTTGATCGTCTTTAAAATGCATTTCATAACCTTCAAAGCCGCCGCCGACGGCTTTATGCAGCGAAATTAAATTTACTAAACTGTTGGTTTTTTTCTGCGCCAATTGAATTTCATTATTCAAGTTTGCAATTTGGCTGTTCAGAAAATCTTCATTCGATATTGCGCCTAAACGTTTTTTATTTTCAGAAATTTGCAAAATCTTGTTACTGGCTTGCAGTGAAAGGCTCGAGTTATTTTCAATTTGCAGCGCATTAACGTAACGCACTAATTGCGATTCACATTCTTCCAAAGCGTTAAGCACGGTTTTTTCGTAATTTAGTACCGCAATTTTTGCCTTGGCTTTGCTAATTTTGTATTCTGCCATTAACTGTCCGACTGAAAAAATTGGCACTGAAACGCCGCCGCGAATATCTTTAACATTAGTTCCATTCTTAAACATGTCGCCCAAATCTTTTGCGCCGCTGCCAATTTTTGCGGTTAAATTAAAGCTCGGAAGAAATTCTTTGAACTGCGCACTCTTGTCAAAAATGGCGGCATCAATTTCGTAATTAGCGGCGATAATATCAGGACGACGTTGTAAAATATCAGACTTTAAGCCAACAGGAACAAGGCCAGAATAATAATCGAAAATTTCTTTTTTATTGGGCTTGCTTAAAATTTCTAAAATTTTTTCCGGCGTTTCGCCGATTAAAACTGCTAATTTATAAGTTAAGATTTTTTCATTAGTTTTGGCGTCAGCGAGAGAATTTAGTGCTGCGTTATAATTGATTTCAGCGTTGTAAATATTGACTTTAGAAGCAGTTCCAGCGACTTCTTTTTTTGTGGCAATATCATTTAATTTATTTCTGATTTCAGAAATTTTTTCTAAATCGCTGATTTGTTTTTGCAGAGACTTTAACTCGATATAATTTTGAGCGATTTCGCTTGCAACTCGTAATGTGTTGGCTTTGTAGAGTTGCATCTCTTTTAAAAATCGCAGTTTTCCAGCTTTGTAGCGATCTAAATTTTTACCAAAAAAATCTAATTCCCAACTGGCGTCGAAGGTTGATTGGAATAAATCATATTTTACGCCATTTGGCCCAAAACCCGGAGAGGCGAAGCGTTGACGCGATATTCCAGCCGTTCCAGAAGGTAATAAAGTTGTAGCGTTAATGTTGTTTAATTGGCGAGAAGTGACGATCGCTAAATTAGAAATTTGAATATCTTTGTTATTTTTTAAACCGAGTTCAACCAGTTGATTCAAGAGTTTGTCGTTAAATTCTAACCACCAATTGTCGGCGGGAAGTGCAGAAGAAATTTGGGAATCTTTGGTGAGAAATTCCGATTTTACATTGTTTTTGATATCGCTTTTATATTCATCATTGCTAGCGCAGGCGTTGGCAAGCAAAGATAATGAGAGGATAAAAATAATTTTATGAGTTTTCATGCGAAAGTTAATCAAGTGATTCAATCAATTGATTGAATTAAAGATTAAACTTAGTTCGAATGTCAAAAGGTTTATTGTTATTTTTCTTTCTCAAAAATAGTTCCGCTCACTTCATTTTCGTCATAGAGAATCACGTCTTTGACAATTTCGGAATTAATGTCGCGGAAAGCTTTAAGTGCGTTGTCAATTTCAGAGGCGCTTACACCGACAGAAGAAAGAGCTAATTTACTTAATTGCAGACCGGTTTCGAGGTTTTTGGAAACTACCAAACTGGCACCAACTTTTTTGAATCTTTCGGCGTTGTTTAAGGTTTCGGATTTAGTTAGGACGGAAGTGTGTGGAAAATTTTCGTGGATAAATCTGGTGATTTTAATGCAAGCAATTTCATCTTCCATGGCCACGATTACTGATTCGGCGCGTTCAATTCCAATATGACGCAAAATATCAAGATTGTGCGGATCGCCGTAGTAAATATTGTAGCCGTTGTTTTTTTCGATGTGAACCACGCGATGATTGCTATCGAGCACAACATAATTCAAGCCGCGTTTGCGTAAAATATAAGACACGATACGGCCAACTTTGGTGAAGCCGATTACGATTACATGTTTCGAAAGATCGTCAACTTCTCTTCTGATTTTATTGTCGCGCAGAACGTCTTTGGTGTAAAGTTGAGCCTTGATTCTGCGCCCTAAATTCGCCAACAATGGCGTTAAAGCCATGGTGAAAGTGACGACAGTCATTAAAAATTGCGATAGGTCAGCTTCCATAAAGCGTTGTTGTACAGCCATTACAAATACTACGAAACCAAACTCACCGCCTTGTGAAAGCAAAAGTCCGGTATGAATTGCCGGCGCCATTGGAAAGCGAAAAATGCGGCACAATAAAACTATGACGGAAGATTTGATCAGAATCAAAGCAACTGCAGCGGCGGCGATGTAAGGGAAACTGCGTACCAATAAATCAAAATCAAAAGACATGCCGATTGTCATAAAAAATAATCCCATCAACAAAGATTTGAGAGAGAGAATTTCCTCTTCGACGCGATATTTAAATTCAGTTTCTGCTACCATTAAACCAGCGATAAAAGCGCCAAGGGCAAAGGATAGACCCATATAATCACTTAAATAAGCCGAACCTAAAACTACGATTAAAGTAAAACTTAAAAACAGAACTTCGTTTTTTGAGGCGGCGATTAGGCGATAAATTGGGCGTAACAAAGAACGACCCACCGCAAAAATTATAACCATAGCAACGATCGCGTCAAACACAGCTCCACCAAGAGCTGGCAAGATTTTTACATCTTTTTGTGACAAAAGCGGCAGCAAAACTAAAACTGGAATTACCGCCAAATCTTGCATCAACAATACTGAAAAAGATAAACGACCAACGCGCGTGGCATCTTCGCCATTTTCAGAAATTACCTGCATAACGATTGCGGTTGAAGACAGAGCCAGAGCGCATCCAACTACGATTGAAGTTTCTAAACTTAAGCCAGCAATCTTGGAGCAGATCAAGGAAATTATGCCAGAAGTGACGATGATTTGCAAACTGCCAAATCCCAAAACATATTTGCGCATCGCCATTAATTTGCCGAAAGTTAATTCTAATCCGATGGCAAAAAGTAAAAAAACTACACCGAGTTCGGCAATTGAGCTGGTGGTTTCGATGCTGGTTAAAACTCCAAATCCAAAAGGGCCGATAGCGGCGCCTGAAACCAAGTATCCAAGTGCAGGGCTTAATCCGAATTGTTTAAAAATAATTACGATCGCAACTGATGCGAATAGCAAAATTAAGATGTCGTGAAGATAGCTGATGTCGTGCATGAAGTTTTTTGAAATGTTAAGTTTGGAGCAAATTTATTAATTCTCGAATTCTAAAATTGTCTTTTGAGATTTGGATTCTTATAAACGCTAATTCAGGATAAGGCGATCCTTCTAAAAACCGCGCTTGTTACAGGCAAGAAACTTTTAAAAAATCTCTTAAATCTACATGACTATTCTTTCCGATAGATCAATTGCTGCGCTTGCAAAATCTCAAAAAATGATTGAACCATTCACTGAAAATCAAGTGAAGTTTGACGAAAAGGGTAACAGAATAATTTCTTACGGAAATTCTTCTTATGGCTTTGATGCCAGAGTTTCCAACGAGTTTAAGATTTTTACCAATATTGATTCAGCGATTGTCGATCCAAAAAATTTCTGTGAAACTAGTTTTGTAAATCGTACGACTGATGTTTGTATAATTCCGCCAAATAGCTTTGCTCTAGCGCGTACAGTGGAATATTTTAGAATTCCGAAGGATGTTTTAGTGGTTTGTGTTGGCAAATCAACTTACGCACGTTGTGGAATTATTGTGAACGTAACTCCGTTAGAACCTGGTTGGGAAGGTCATGTCACTTTAGAATTTTCGAATACAACTCCACTTCCAGCAAAAATTTATGCTGGCGAAGGAGCGTGTCAGTTCTTATTTTTCAAGGGCGATCAGCCTTGTGGAGTTTCTTACGACCAAAGAAATGGAAAATATATGGGACAAACAGGTGTTACTCTTCCTAAGGTTTAATCCAAAATTATGAATAAAATCTGGTTGGTATTTTTATTGTTATTTAGCGTAAATGCGGCAGCGCAGCAACAAACTCAACCGCAATTTTCACAATTATCGGAATATTGGCAAGTTGCGCCACAGGCAACTCCAAGACTTGAAGCTCCACAACAAATCCAGCCAAAACCAGTTGTTACGATTGAAGAAAATAAAAAAACTTTAGCAATTTTTGACGAAAGAAAACCAACTCCTTCAAGGTTTTTCACCTCTGATATTTCAATGCCCGATCATTTTTCGACCAGCAATAATTTGGCAAAAAAACCCGGTTCATTTTATCGCGCTTTCGGCGAAATTATTTTTGTTAAAGGTGCGATTACAGATTCTTTTGGAGTTCCAATTGAGGGCGCGGTTGTTGAAATTTGGCAAACTAATGCAGCAGGAAAATATCACACTTTGCTTGATGCTGACAGTGAATTTGTTGATAAATATTTTAATATGTCGGGCCGCGCCATCACTGATAATTTGGGTCAATATGATTTTATTACCATCATGCCGGGATCAAATCCGGGCCGCGCTCCGCACATTAATATGAATATTTATCACGAAAAATTTGGTAAGTTGGAAACTGAAATGTATTTTGAAGATCACCCTTATAATGACAGTGATTACCAATATTTAGCTTATAACTCAGAAGATCGAAAGTTACTTACCGCTAAAGTTCGTCGTTCAAATTTCAACGATAAAAATTCGATAAAAATTTGCAGTTTCAACATTGTGATGCGTGGTGTTCACCAATATAAAACTTACTAAATTATGAAGTCTCAAAGACAGCTCCAAATCGGTGAAAATATTAAACGGATTATGTCCGAGGTTTTTTTGCGCGAAGATATTTTAACCGTTCCTGGAAGTTACATTACAATTCTGGAAGCCGACGTCAGCCCAGACGCCAAAAACGTTCGTTTCTTTATCGATATTTTTGGAAATGAAAAAATTCACGAAAAAATCGTCGGAAAACTAAATGACATGGCGCCATTTTTCCGTCATCAATTGGCAAAAAAAACTACATTGCGAGTTGTGCCAGAAATAGTTTTTACGCTTGATAAAACTCAATCGAAAGCGCTGGATTTGGAAAAATTAATTTCTGACGAAGCGGCCAAATATAATGCTCCACAAGTTAAAGTAAAAAAAACTACGGCCAGAAAATCCAGTCCAAAAAAGAAAAAATAAAATGAAAAAAATTTCGATCTTCGGATCAACTGGATCAATTGGAAAAAGTACAATTGAAGTAATTAAAAATGCGCCGGAGAATTTTGAAATTGTGGCTTTGGTTGCCAGAAATGATGTTAAGACGCTAATTGCGCAAGCCTTACTACTCAAGCCTTCCTATGTTGTAATCGAAAACGAAGAATTATTTTTGGAATTAAAATCGGGACTAAGTTCATTGCCAAAATGCTATATTTTCTGCGGCGCGGCGGCGATAATTGAAGTGGCAAAAATTAAATGTGATTTGGTTTTGTCGGCGATAACTGGTGCGGCAGGAATGTTGCCAACGCTTGCTGCAATTGAAGCTGGATCGCATATCGCTTTGGCTAATAAAGAATCTTTGGTTTGTGCTGGTGAATTTTTGGTTAAAGCTGCGCAGGAAAATGAAGTAAAAATTATTCCAGTTGATTCTGAACATAACGCCATTTTTCAGATTTTTGAAAATGAAAATTTAGAGCGGATCGATTCTGTAACTCTTACAGCCTCGGGTGGTCCATTTTTTAGCAGCGATATTGATTTTTCGAAAATTACCGTTGAGCAAGCTCTAAAACATCCAAATTGGTCAATGGGTGCAAAAATATCGATCGATTCTGCAACCATGATGAATAAGGGCTTGGAAATGATTGAAGCATTTCATCTTTTTCCGCTGCAAAAAAATCAGATTAAAGTTTTAGTCCATCCGCAATCAATAATTCATGGCATGGTTGATTATTCTGACGGATCGGTTCTGGCGATGTTGAGCAGGCCAGACATGCAAGTTCCAATTTCTTACGCACTAGCTTTTCCAAAAAGAATGGCAATTAAACACGAAAAGCTTGATTTGGCGAAATTGCAAAATTTGAGTTTTTTTGCGCCCAACGAAATAAAATTTCCAGCGATAAAGCTTTGTCGCGAGGTTTTAGAAATCGATGGTAGTGCCCCAGCTGTGTTGAATGCGGCGAATGAGGTTGCGGTAGAGAAATTTTTGAAAGGTGAAATTTCTTTCGATAAAATCACCAAAATTGTTGCCCAAACTTTAGAAAAAATTTCCCACAAAGAAGTGAAATCCATCGAAGAAGTCTTGCAATTTGATGCCGAAGCCCGACGCGTGGCGACTATGCAAAAGTAAAAATCCTTCGTTACTACGATCGACAGATTTTTACTTTGGTATATACAAAGGTAAAATCTATTCTCATCACCGAAGACACGGCTTTCCTGTGTTTACAATGATTGTTTTTAAGTCCTAATTTTTTCTTCCAGAGATTTGACTTCTTGCAAAATATTTTGATCTGAATTCATCAATTCTTGAATCAACTTCACGGAATGAATTACCGTGGCGTGATTCTTTCCACCAAATTCTGCACCAATTTTTGGCAAACTTTCCGAAGTAAGAATTTTTGAAAGATACATCGCAATTTGACGTGGACGCGCGATTTGTCTGGCGCGATTGGCAGAAGATAAATCTGAAATCTTAAGATTATAAAACTGCGCAACTGCTTTTTGAATTTTTTGAATAGTTGGCGCAGTTGAAGTTGAGGCGCGGATATAATCAGTCAAAACTTCTTTGGTATTTTCCAAAGTAATTTCCTGTTCATCTAACATTTTGCTGCAAACCAATTTGCGTAAAGCGCCTTCAAGGTCGCGAACGTTAGTCGTAATTTTTTCTGCCAAATAGCTTAAAATTTTCGGGCAAATTTCTTGCTCCATTGCTGCGGCTTTAGCTTTTAGAATTTCCAAACGATCTTGGTAATCAGGATTTTTGAAATTAATAATCATGCCACCAGCAATTCTTGATTTCAGTTTTTCATCAATGTTTTCTAAGTCGGAAGGGCGACGATCGCAAACTAAAACCACCTGTTTATTTTCTTCAACAAGATGATTGAAACTGTTCATAAATTCTTGCTGCGTGCTTTCTTTGCCAGCGATGAATTGCACATCATCAACAATCAAGACATCGATCGAGCGCATTTTTTCTTTAAAATCCATCATGCCATTGCTGCGAATTGATTGCACGAAATGATACATGAATTTTTCAGCTGATAAATAAACCACTTTTTTTGAAGAATCAGATTCTTTCAAATGCCAAGCGATTGCTTGCGCTAAATGACTTTTACCAATTCCAACATTTCCATGAATGAAAAGCGGAATTTTGTCGTCGAACAAAGTGATTTGCGCATCAAGTCCCGCGGCAATTTTTGCCATTGAAAGGGCTAATTTATTATATTTTGCGCTGACGAAATTTTGAAAAGTATAACGCGGATTAAGTTCGGTTCCAAAAGCAAAAACATTGCCATGCTTAGAAAGATTAACAACTTTTTGATCTGAAGGTAAAACTTGAGAAGAAGTGTTATTAGGCAAATCTGATGCAGGCTTGACAATGTGAATCACTGACAGTTTTTTGACCTGAGGAAGTAATTCCAAAACTACGCTTTTGAGATTTTTTTTCCAAGATTTTGATTCTAAAAATTCTCTTAAGATCCAATCGCGGACAAATTTTGAAGGGGCGTTGAAAATAATTTCGCCACTGGAAATCGAGGCAATTTGAAGTCCGGCGAACCATTTTAAAAAGTTTTCTTCGCCAAATTCAGCGCGACAAGCTTTGAAAAAGTTGTTGAGGAAATTTTCCGATTGAGTTTGAGAGGATTGCTCTGGGAGCATTTCCGACATCATTATTTCTGCCTCCAAGGTAGAGAATCAGCTTTCCAGCCGTTAACTTTTCCTCTTTGGCCCAATTCATTAAAGTCGCCTTCAAAGCCATGAGTCAGGTTGTAGCAATTTTGATAGCCGTTCATCAAAGAATGGTTGGCGGCTTGGTAAGATCTGGCGCCAGTGCGACAGAGAAAAACAATTTTTGCTTCTTCAAATTTATCGCCAAAAAGTTTTTGAGTTTCTTTGGTTAATTGATCTTCGAAAGATTCGTTAACTTCCATTGTTGGCATTAATTGCCAAGGCAGTAAAATCATGCGATTGCCAAATTCTGCTGGATTGGCGGTGCCAACAAAATTGAACTCTTCAAAAGTTCTAACATCAACAAGCGCAGCAAGGGGATCGTTTTTTAGAAGTTCAAAAGCTTCGACTGGATTAATCTGTATTACTGATGACATTGGTAATTTTTTAAAGCCCGCATTTTTGCAACTAAACTTATGCGGGAAGATTGGAATAATTTTTAAAAGAAGTTGGCGAATTTTTTGGCAGTAATTCCTGCGAGTAAAGAAGATTATTTTTGATTTTGTAAAATAATAATCTTGACAGGTCGCGAGGCTAAAAAGCGTCAGGCTTAATCTTTTTGGAAGCTTGTAAACAAAGGCTTTAGAGTCTATCAAAACCTTCGGGTGTTAGAGTGGAAGGAGGTGATTTTTTGACAAGAAATTTTTTTAACTTTTTATTTTTTGGGACTCAGAATTTTTAGCAGAAAAAACCAAAAAAATTCCAAATAAAATCAAAGGTACGGACAATAATTGGCCCATAGTTACTTGTGAAAATAGAAAACCAATTTGCTCGTCGGGCTCGCGGAAATTTTCAATTAAAATTCGAGAAAGGCCGTAGAAAGCAAGAAACAGGCCGCTTAAACGACCATAAGATTTTTTGATTTTAGTAAAGTGATTAAGCGCGAATAAGATTACAAAGAGAAGAACCCCTTCCAAAGCAGCTTCGTAAAGTTGGCTTGGATGGCGCGGAAGTTCGCCAGCATTAGGAAAGATGATTCCAAAATTTGAACCAGAGATGCGACCATAAAGTTCCATATTCATAAAATTGGCCAAGCGTCCAAAAAATAACCCAACAGGAGCCGCAATTGCCAGAGTATCGGTTAATTTCAGGAAATTTATTTTATATTTTTTGGCGAAAAACCACATGCCAAAAATTGACCCCAAAAGCCCGCCGTGAAAGGACATTCCGCCTTGCCACAAAGCAAGAATTTCCAAAGGATGCGACAGAAAATATTGCGGGTTATAGAAAAAAACATAACCGAAACGACCGCCCAACATCACTGAAAATACTGCCCAAAGCAACCAATCGTCGTAAGCTTTTTGGGTTAGAAACTTATCTTCATCATTAGTTTTTTTAAGCCAAAAAAGTGCAAATAAAATACCGGCAATATAAGCCAGAGAATACCAGCGAATTACGATTGGGCCAAGTTGCAGTGCAACAGGATTTATTTCTGGTAATAGGATAGGGAAGGTTATCATTAGCGGGCTTTATAAGTTGAAATTCCTTGATTCTCGATCCATAAATCTTTTGGCGGCGCGCCAGTTTGAAAGAAAATATCAATTGGAATTCCACCGCGCGGATACCAATAGCCGCCAATTCGCAGCCATTTTGGCTTGATGCAGGAAATAATATCTTTGGCAATTTGTACGGTGCAATCCTCGTGGAAAGCGCCGTGGTTGCGGTAAGAAAACAGATAAAGCTTGAGAGATTTGCTCTCGACAATTTTTTTATTTGGGGCGTAATCGATTACAAGGTGCGCAAAATCAGGCTGACTTGTGATTGGGCAGATTGAAGTAAACTCTGGGCAAGAAAAACGAATTGAATAAAGAGTATCAGAGTGCGGATTGTCAACGCTCTGCAAGATTTTTGCGTCAATTTTATCGAACTGATATTGAGTTTTTTTGCCTAAAAGAAGTCCCGCTTTTTTATTTGTCATTTTCGCTGAAAGGAGATTGTTGAAATAAGGAAAAATTGCGACAAAAAATATAAACCGCACCAAGTGGCGCAGCGTTATTTTTCAAGCAAATTTTTACCAAAAGGCGAAGTCGGAAATTCAGTATTTTGTATTAGATTGGGCATAGAGCCGCAGTGGTTTACAATTCATCATTCTTGATTTGTGACGAAAAATACAAGCAGTTTCTAAAATCAGTTTTTAAAATTGATAAAAATTTTATTCAAAATTAAATCCGTCGTACAATTTTTAGCGCCCGTTTTAACACCAACCAATTAGCACCAAAAAAGAACTAGAAGCATGATCGTCAACTCATCTCACAAAATAACGAAGGAAGTTTTAGAATCGAAAAATTTCTCAATGATTCCAGCAATTGAGAAAAGCCTAAAATCAGGAAACAAAGAATATTGCGGAACTATTTCTGCATCAAATCCCAAAGGGTTGCCAATTGTTGAAAAGCTGCATGGAAAAGAGTTTAAAGTCTCGAAGACTTATACAAAATACTGTTTTTCTAATCAGAATATAAAAAGGGTAAATGGTCACGACATGCGGATAATCAACAACACCAAAAAGGCCATTAATCTATGAATTATGAACAAATCAAAAATGATCTTTTTGCCAAGATAAAAGTAACAAAATGAATTTTAAAAAAATGAAAATATTAAAAGTTTTTATACTACTTATTTTTTGTTTTTGGGTTTTTTTAGAGAGTGCGTGGACATCTAATAGTTATTACTCCGAGAAAGAGTGTCTGAGCCTTACTACTGAAGATAAAACCTATGCCGATGCTGGAAATCGTTTAGTTAAAATCAAGGAAGTGGTCAAATGGTCATCACTGCTGCAAAAAAATAAAGCAAAGATGGTTTTGATGGAGCCTTCTAGTAAGACAGAGTTCATCAACAAAAAATGTTATTGGCTAATCCCCATTCATGAAAGTCAAGCAACACATTTTGTTTTTTGGAAAGCCTTTTTAGTACAAATTAATGGAAATGAAATTTGTGAAAAAGATTATAGTGACGATTCATGCAAACCTATAAATAATTAAGAGAAAAAAATTATGACTACGAGAATTGAGTTTATCGAAAGTATTCAAGACGCAGCAAGCAAAGCATCTGAAGTCACTGGTATGTCGGCAGAGTTGATGATAGCACAGGCAGTTCAGGAAACTGGCTGGGGTCAGCATGTACTGGCTAATACTAACAACATTTTTAACATTAAGGCTGATTCAAGCTGGACTGGTCCTACAGCAACATTTCCGGTAAAAGAATTTATAGGTGGTCAATGGGTTACTGTGAATGCAAATTTTAGAGTTTATGCGACTGTTGAAGAGTCGTTGATTGACCGTGTTAAATTTCTTCAAGAAAATCCACGGTATTCACAACTTTTCAATCAAAACGTCCTTGGAGACTTTGAGAAAGAAGCGGATGTTTTGCAAAAAGCTGGTTACGCAACCGATCCTTCCTATGCTTCAAATTTATCAAAGGTTTACAATGGCCCAACTATGCAGGGCATTCTAAAAGTTTTGGATTCAAAAGCTCCGGATTCTTCCTCAGCCAAATCCTCTCTCTCATCTGCAATTAATCAGAGTAACGGTCAAACCGCTGAACAAAACGCCAAAGACTGGTTTTCCACATTCTCAGATTCTCTAGATTCCTGGACTGGTTCTGCAACCGGCTTCATGAAAGACGCCGCAAAAGATGTGGTCAATTTCTTTTCTAGCCCCAGTGAATCGTTGAGCAAAATCGGAGGTTGGATTAGTTCAGCGTTTACTTTTGGTGAAAGCGAAAAAACTCCAGATCCCTCAACAATCAATAACTCCCAACTCGACCTCCAAATTAACACCGATCTAACCTCAGATTTTTCTGGAAGTAACGATTTGGGTCAGACTGGGATGGTGATTGGCGATGCAGATTGGCGGTTAAAAATTCCAACCATCAATAA
>JACCDM010105095.1_pt1 | contig 46848 bp, 38 predicted proteins | sample 7445851 | NCBI WGS metagenome assembly JACCDM01 (sample SAMN15323438, study PRJNA562643) | freshwater metagenome | isolation source: river surface water | place: USA:Blue River Watershed | collected 2017-08-16
TACACGCAAAACCTCAACCAGATGGCCCGCGACGGCAAGATCGACCCATTGATCGGCCGTGAGCACGAGGTGGAGCGCGTCATCCAGGTCCTGTGCCGCCGCCGCAAGAACAACCCGCTGCTGGTCGGCGAGGCCGGCGTGGGCAAGACGGCCATTGCCGAGGGCCTGGCCTGGCGCATCGTGCAGAAGGATGTGCCCGAGATCCTGGCCGAGTCCACCGTCTATTCGCTGGACATGGGCGCGCTGCTGGCGGGCACCAAGTACCGCGGCGATTTCGAACAGCGCCTGAAGGGCGTGCTCAAGTCGCTCAAGGACAAGCCCAACGCGGTGCTGTTCATCGATGAGATCCACACGCTCATCGGTGCCGGTGCGGCCTCGGGCGGTACCCTGGACGCGTCCAACCTGCTCAAGCCGGCGCTGTCCAGCGGCCAGCTCAAGTGCATCGGGGCGACCACCTTCACCGAGTACCGCGGCATCTTCGAGAAGGACGCGGCGCTGTCGCGGCGCTTCCAGAAGGTCGATGTGGTCGAGCCCACCATCGAGCAGACGGTGGAGATCCTCAAGGGCCTGAAGAGCCGCTTCGAGGAGCACCACAGCGTGAAGTACGCGGCCAACGCCCTGCAGGCCGCCGCCGAGCTGAGCGCCAAGTACATCAACGACCGTCATTTGCCGGACAAGGCCATTGACGTGATCGACGAGGCCGGCGCCGCCCAGCGCATCCTGCCGGTGAGCAAGCGCAAGAAGACGATTTCCAAGACCGAGGTCGAGGAGATCGTGGCCAAGATCGCCCGCATCCCGCCCGCCAACGTGTCCAACGACGACCGCGGTAAGCTGCAGAGCCTGGAGCGCGACCTCAAGAGCGTGGTGTTCGGCCAGGACAAGGCGCTGGAGGTGCTGGCCGCGTCCGTCAAGATGGCGCGCTCGGGCCTGGGCAAGGGTGACAAGCCTATCGGCGCCTTCCTGTTCTCGGGCCCCACCGGCGTGGGCAAGACCGAGGCGGCCAAGCAGCTGGCCTACATCATGGGCATCGAGCTGATCCGCTTTGACATGTCCGAGTACATGGAGCGCCACGCGGTGTCGCGCCTGATCGGCGCGCCCCCGGGCTACGTGGGCTTCGACCAGGGCGGGCTGCTGACCGAGGCGGTCACCAAGAAGCCGCACGCGGTGCTGCTGCTCGACGAGATCGAGAAGGCGCATCCGGACATCTTCAACGTGCTGCTGCAGGTGATGGACCACGGCACGCTCACCGACAACAACGGGCGCAAGGCCGACTTCCGCAACGTCATCATCATCATGACGACCAACGCGGGGGCCGAGACCATGAACAAGGCGGTGATCGGCTTCACCAACGAGCGCCAGGCCGGCGACGAGATGGCCGACATCAAGCGCCTGTTCACGCCGGAGTTCCGCAACCGCCTGGATGCCATCGTGAGCTTCAAGGCGCTGGACGAGCAGGTCATCCTGCGCGTGGTCGACAAGTTCCTGCTCGTGCTGGAGCAGCAGCTGCAGGAGAAGAAGGTGGACGTCACCTTCACCGACAAGCTGCGCAAGCACCTGGCCAAGAAGGGGTTCGATCCGCTCATGGGCGCACGTCCCATGCAACGCCTGATCCAGGACATGATCCGCCGGGCCCTGGCCGACGAACTCCTGTTCGGCCGACTGACCGATGGCGGCCGCCTCACGGTGGACCTGGACGACAAGGACGAGGTGCTGCTGGACATCCAGCCGCTGCCCAAGAAGGAGGGCCGCGCCAAGCCCGAGCCGGAGGAAGTGTCGTCCAGCGACGGGGCCTGACGCCGTCGGTGAGGGTCCGAGGACCGGACAGCCAGAGCCGCCTTCGGGCGGCTCTTTTTTGGCCGCCCGGGTCGGCGCGTCTCAGAGGTCGAAGGCGCGCTCGACCAGCCACCAGGCCGCCAGGGCGGCAATGACCAGGGAGCCGACCCGGACCACGCCCGTTCGGTAGAACGCGGTGTGGCGCAGGGCGAAGGCCAGCGGCAGGAACACGGCGACGATCGCCAGCTGACCCAGTTCCACGCCGACGTTGAAGCCCACCAGGGCCAGCACCAGCGCGCCGGCGGGCAAGCCCAGGTCCGCCAGGACCGAGGCAAAGCCGAAGCCGTGGATGAGTCCAAACACCAGCGCCATCTGCCAGCGCCGGCGGCTGGTGCGCGGGAACAGGTTGTTCACGGCAGCCAGCACCACCGAGGCGGCGATGACCGACTCCACCAGCCGCGAGGGCAGGATCACCCATTGCAGCGCGGCCAGGCTCAGGGTGATCGAGTGAGCGATCGTGAAGGCGGTGACCACGCGCACGGTGTCCGCGAGCGCGGGCCGCAGGCCGTCCACCGGTGTCCATCGGCCCGCCAGGGGCAGCAAGACGGCCGGTAGCAGCAGGGCCAGCAGGAACAGGATGTGGTCGAACCCGATCCAGATGTGCCAGACGCCTTCTGCGATGTACTGGCGCAGGGTGTCCCAGACACCGGGCGCCGCCAGTGCCAGCGATTGGCGGGTCGAGTCGGCGGCGAAGACGCGCGCCTGTACCCCCGCGTTCCCGGGCGGCTGCCACTGCACCAGACCCCGGTGGGTCGGATCGACGTCAAAAAGCAGCGTGTACTCCACGGACAAGGCAGTGGCCAGGCCCGGGCAGGAGGCCTCCAGGCGCAGCACCGCATAGGTGCCGTCGCTATGCCGCTCCAGTGCCAGGGGACGCGCCGCATCGGGCGGGGCCCAGGGGCAGGCCTGCTCGCCTGCGCGCAGCTGCAACCGGGCCGTGGCCAGGGCGGTGATGTCCTCGCTGCGTTGGCGGACTTCCCCCCAGGTGATCTCGGCATTGCCATCGCGGTCGAGCTCCAGCAGGTAATCGAGGTCGCGCAGCGCAATGTCCCATTGGGCCTGGACGCGGCCATCCGCCTGCGCGCGCAGGCTCAGGTAGCTGTCGCTGGGCTTGTGGGCCCAGGCCGGGGCCAGCCCCAGGGCAAGGACCAGGCCCAGCAGCAGTTGCAGGGGGCGGCTCATCGTGCGCCTCCCAAGGCGTCGAGTTGCTGCGCAACCCGCGCGATCACCGGGTCCTCGTAGCGGCTGGCCCGCAGCCACGCCAGGGCGGGGGCTGCCTCTTTCGGCCGCTTGGCGGCCACTGCGGCGCGCATCAGCATCAGCGCGTCGCGCGGTTCGCGCTGCACCGCGTAGTTGCTGGCGGCCAGCTGGAGGGCGCGCTCGGGCTGCCCCTCGATCTCGAGGGCGAAGACGGCCGCTTCCCACTCGTGGAGGCGGTCCTGGCGCCGGGCGGCGTCGTCAAAGCGTGCGCGCAGCTGGCTGGCCCAATCCGCCGCACGAGGATCCCGGGCGGCGCGGCCCGCCAGCGCCAGCCGCAGCAGGAGGATGTCCGAGCGTTCCCAGCCGTCCAGCAGGGTGAGGACTTCGGCGGGTCGCCCGCGTGCCAACAGGAAGTCGGCGTAGGCCCCCATCAGGAACTGGTCCGTGATGCCGGTGTCCCGGGCGCGCCGGAAATGCTGCTCGGCCGCCTGCGGACGCTCCAGCCGCAGGGCCATCTCGGCCAGGCGGGTTTCGGCCCACAGGCGCAGGGCTGCGGGCGCTCCGGTGGCCTGGGATGCGCTGCGGGACAGACGCTCATAGGCGGGCTGGAGCGCGCCCTGTGCCGCTTCTGCATAGTCCGCGCAGCCCTGAGCCCACAGCGGGTGCGCCAGGGGCGCCAACTGCGCGCAGGCGTTGCGAGCCTCGTCGTAGCGCGCCTGCACCATGAAGATGGCGGCGCGCCAGCCGGGGGGGTCGGCCAGGCGGGGGTCGAGCCGGGCCGCGCGTTCCAGGCTGGCCAGAGCGCGGTCGAATTCGTGGTTGAACTGCTCGAGCATCCCGCGCACCAGCCAGTAGCCGGCGTCCTCGGGTGGTTGTGCCGCCAGCGGGGCCAGGGTACCCAGGGCATAGCCCACATAGCGCGGATCGCCCTGGGCCATGGCCAGGTCGAAGTAGCGGCGGGCGATGTCCGCGCGCAGGCGGACATCCTGGGGCTGGGCCGCGAGCTGGCGGCGCATGGACTCGACCCGCCGCAGAGCGGGGTCGTTTCCGGCGCGCCCGGGCAGGCGCTCCACGACTTCCCGGTCGGAGGTGGGGGTGAAGGGCGCCGGGTAGGCGGGTGCGCACAGGCCGGCGGCCAGGCCCAGGAGCAGGCAGACGGCCCGCAGGAGCGGTCGGGCAGGGGACAGGTTCATCGGTACGGGGCAGGTATCGGGCCGCCGACATCGAGGCGGACGCCGAAGGTGGACCAGCGCGGCAGTGTAGCCGCCCGCTACAAGTCCTCAGAGCGTGTGCAGGGTGTCCCGCACCCGCAGGACTGGCCGGCCCTTGGGCCGCAGCAGGGCCAGTGCCCTGGCCACCGGCTCGAGCCGGCCGGTCAGGAGCGCGGCGACCCCGCGCCGCGTATCGCCCGCAGCCAGGTGACGCTGTACGCGAGGCGCGAGTTCATCAAGGAGGGCCACGGTCAGCGCGCGCCACTCGATGACGATCGCCTCCGCGCGCGACCAGACGGTCTGTGCGGACCGCGGATCGCGCAGACGCAGCACCTGGGTGTCCAGCAGCAGGTTCCCATGGTCGGCGTCGGCCGGGGCAGTCAAGTCGGACCGGTCACGCACCTGCACGCCGGCCCATTCGAAAGGCTCGAGCAGCGCGCCGGTGATCGTCTGCATGCCCGCATGCAGGGGCAGCCAGCCCTGGGAGGCGCCAGGCCCTTGCGCGGCGGGATGCCGCCAGCAGTCGCCCAGGGGCACGCCGCCGACCTGTGCACCGCCCGGGGTGAGGCCCGAAAGGGTCATCAGCAATTGCGACAGGATGTCGTGGGCCCGGACATCCGCCGTCGGGGGCACGGCAAAGCCATAGGGGCTGATCACGCTGTCGAAGAGGCCCGAGGGCCGGCCGGCTTCACCGAACACCTCGGGCTGCTCGGACAGCACCTCGCCGAGCCGCCGCAGGGCCAGGGCGCGCGCGTGCAGGTCCTGCGGCGGGAAGGACGCACCCGCCTGCAAGACTCGCCCGAGGGGGGCGGCGACCACGCCGCGCAGGCCGGCCGCATCCGCTTGCAGCGGCCGCTGCGGATCGCTGGAGAACAAGCCGGCGGTGAAGGCATGCCAGGCGGCCACGGCCAGGCCCTCGCGCCCCGTGAGCACCCGGCCCGTGGCGGCTTCGGTGTAGGACCAGTGGCTGTCGGGGGCCTCGCCCAGCGTCTCACAGACCAGGGCCAGGTCGATGCGCGCATGGGTCCGCTGGTCGGGGGGCTCGGCGGCCAGCAAGCGCTCGAGCCAGGCACGCCGATCGACACCGCCCGCCGAGAAGCGGCGCCAGCAGTTGGCAATCGGTCCGTCCCGTCCAGCCCGCTGCGGGCCGGTGAGGGCGGCGACCTGCTGCGCGGCGCTCTCGAGGGCGGCGTCATCGACCTCGAACCAGGGCGAATGACCCGCGCGGGTCCAGGCCAGGACCTGGCGGCAGCGATCGCGCACGGCCTCGGTCGTGCGCAGGAGCCTGGCGGCGATTTCGCCCTCGGCGCGGGTGTCGGTGAACCGCAGCAGGTCGGTCATGGGGGAGGACCTTTCATCGGGCCGGGCCCCGGCCCGGGGAGCGAGGAGTCGAAAAGTAGAATGCAGGACTTCGCCGCGCGCTGCGCGGCATCCAAGACTCGACAAGGACGACACCCGTGGCTGGACACAGTAAATGGGCCAATATTCAGCACCGCAAGGGCCGGCAGGACGAGAAGCGGGGCAAGATCTGGACCCGCGTGATCCGCGAGATCATGGTCGCGGCCCGCCAGGGCGGCGGCGACCTCAACGCCAACCCGCGCCTGCGCCTGGCGGTGGACAAGGCCAAGGCGGCCAACATGCCGGCTGACACGGTCAAGCGCAACATCGACAAGGCCACCGGCAACCTCGAGGGCGTGAACTACGAGGAGATCCGCTACGAGGGCTACGGCATCGGGGGCGCGGCCATCATCGTGGACACCATGACCGACAACAAGGTGCGTACGGTGGCCGAGGTGCGGCATATCTTCAGCAAATACGGCGGCAACATGGGGACCGAGGGTTCGGTGGCCTTCCAGTTCAAGCACTGCGGCCAGCTGTTCCTGGCACCGGGCACCAGCGAGGACCAGGTCATGGAGATCGCCCTGGACGCGGGCGCGGACGATGTGATCACGGACGACGAGGGCGCGATCGAGGTGCTCACCGCGCCGGGCGCCTTCGAGGCGGTCAAGAACGCATTGGACGGCAAGGGCCTCAAGCCGGAGGTGGCCGAGGTCACCTGGCGCCCGGAGAACACCATCGACCTGTCCGGCGATGAGGCACTGCGCATGCAGAAGCTCCTGGACATGCTGGAAGACCTGGACGATGTACAGGACGTGTTCCACAACGCGAACATCGATCTATGAACCCTCGAGCTGCGCACTGCGTGTCCTCGCGATCCCTCCCGGGACCGCGCCGCCTCGAGGCGGCTCGCCGGAGGCCTGAATGAAAGTCCTCGTCATCGGCGGCGGTGGCCGCGAGCACGCCCTGGCCTGGAAGCTGGCCCAATCGCCCAAGGTCCAGGCGGTCTATGTGGCCCCCGGCAACGGCGGCACGGCGCTGGACCCTCGCCTGGTGAACGTCCCGTTCACCGACATCGCCCAGCTTCGCCAGTGGGCGCTCGACGAGAAGATCGCGCTGACGGTGGTCGGCCCCGAGGCGCCGCTGGCGGCGGGCGTGGTGGATGCCTTCCGCGCGGCCGGCCTTCGGATCTTCGGTCCCACGCAGGCGGCGGCGCAGTTGGAAAGCTCCAAGGCCTACTCCAAGGCCTTCATGAAGCGCCACGGCATTCCCACCGCGGCCTACGAGACCTTCACCGACGCGGCCCAGGCGCATGCCTACGTGGACCGCCAGGGCGCACCCATCGTGATCAAGGCTGACGGGCTGGCGGCGGGCAAGGGCGTGGTCGTGGCCATGACGCTGGCCGAGGCCCACGAGGCCATCGACTTCATGCTCCTGGACAACAAGCTGGGCGTCACGCACAACCAGGGCGGCGCGCGCGTGGTGATCGAGGAGTTCCTGCAGGGGGAGGAGGCCAGCTTCATCGTCCTGTGCGATGGCCGCAACGTCACCGCGCTGGCCACCAGCCAGGACCACAAGCGCCTGCTCGATGCGGACCAGGGACCCAATACCGGGGGCATGGGCGCGTACTCGCCTGCGCCCGTGGTGACGCCCGAGGTGCATGCGCGCGCCATGCGCGAGATCATCCTGCCGACCCTGCGCGGCATGGAAAAGGACGGCATTCCCTACACGGGCTTCCTGTACGCGGGCCTGATGATCGACGCGCAGGGTCAGGTCAAGACCCTGGAATTCAACTGCCGCATGGGCGACCCCGAGACCCAGCCGATCATGATGCGACTGAAGTCGGACCTGGTGGAGGTCATGATGGCCGCCACCTCTGGCGGGCTCGACGCCATCGAGTTGCAGTGGGACCGGCGCACCGCGCTCGGCGTGGTCGTGGCTGCGGGGGGCTACCCCCTGGATCCTCGCAAGGGCGACGTGGTCCATGGCCTGCCGCCGGAGGCGCCTGACGCCATGGTGTTCCACGCCGGGACCGTGCGGCGCGAGGGACAGACCGTCACCAGCGGCGGGCGCGTGCTGTGTGTGACCGCGGTGGCCGATACGGTCAAGGCGGCCCAGGTGCGCGCCTATGAGGTCCTGCGGGGCATTTCCTTCGACGGCGCGCAGTGGCGCACCGACATCGGCCACCGCGCCGTGAGGGGTTGAACATGAACACCATCCAGTCCGTGCGGGAGTACCTCCTGGGGTTGCAAAAGCGCATCACCGACGGCATCGCGCAGGCCGATGGCCAGGCCTTCCAGGCCGACGCCTGGCAAAAGCCTGCGGGCGAGACGCTCCAGGGCAATGGCGTCACCATGATCCTGGAAAACGGCCAGGTCTTCGAGCGTGCGGGTTGCGGCTTCTCGCACGTGACCGGGCCGAAGCTGCCGCCCTCGGCCACCCAGCACCGCCCCGAGCTGGCCGGCGCGCCCTTCGAGGCCATGGGGGTGTCGCTGGTCTTCCACCCGCGCAATCCCTATGTGCCCACGGTGCACCTGAACGTGCGCATGATCGCCGCCACGCCCGCTGGCGGCGAACCGGTGTGCTGGTTCGGCGGTGGCATGGACCTCACGCCCTATTACGGCTTCGAGGAGGACGCGACGCATTTCCACCGCACCTGCCGCGACGCGCTGGCGCCCTTTGGCGACGACAAGTACCCGCGCTTCAAGAAGTGGTGCGACGAGTACTTCACCCTGAAGCACCGGGGCGAGCAGCGCGGCGTGGGCGGGGTGTTCTTCGACGACTTCTCCGAACTGGGCCAGGAACGCAGCTTCGCCATGCTGCGCGCGGTGGGCGATGCCTTCAACGACGCCTACCTGCCCATCGTGCGCCGGCGCAAGGACACACCCTATGGCGAGCGGGAACGCAACTTCCAGTTGTACCGGCGGGGGCGCTACGTCGAGTTCAACCTGGTCTGGGACCGTGGCACGCACTTCGGCCTGCAATCGGGCGGGCGCACCGAGTCCATCCTGATGTCCATGCCGCCCATGGCCACCTGGGCCTACCAGGTCCAGCCCGAGCCTGGAACACCCGAGGACGACCTGTACCGCAAGTTCATCGTCCCGCGGGAGTGGGTGTGAGCGCTGCGCGCCGCCTGGGCCTGTTCGGCGGCGCGTTCGACCCTCCGCACAACGCGCACGTGGCGCTGGCGCAGGCGGCCCTGGCGCAGTTGCAGCTGGACGAATTGCGGGTTCTGCCCACGGGCAACGCCTGGCACAAGGCGCGCGGGCTGAGCCCCGCCGAACACCGTCTGGCGATGGCCCGCCTGGCCTTTGCCGGCGTGCCGGGCGTGGTGGTCGACGACCGCGAATTGCGCCGTGAAGGCCCGACCTACACGGTGGACACGCTGCGTGAATTGCGCCGTGAGCACCCCCAGGACACCCTGGTGCTGGTACTGGGCGCCGACCAGGCGGATACCTTCGACCAATGGCGCGAGAGCGCCGAGATTGCCCGCCTCGCTATAATTTCGATTGCTGGGCGGCCGCGCGCCGCCGAGCCTGCGGGCACCGTCAATGCCGCTCGGGTGCCCGGCGGCCGATGGGTCGCCATCACGCTGCCGCCCCTGCCTGTGAGTGCCACCGACATCCGCGAGCGCCGGGCCGCCGGCCATGGGATCGACCATCTGGTCCCCGCGCCGGTCGCACGCTATATTGACCGACACCACCTTTACCTGCCCGCCTGATGACCCAAGAAGCCACCGCCAAGAAAGACACCCAGCGCCTGCAGCGCGCCATCGTGGAGGGGCTGGAGGACGTCAAGGCGCAGGACATCCGGGTCTTCAGCACGGAGCATCTGTCGCCACTCTTCGAGCGGGTGATCGTCGCCTCGGGCACCTCCAACCGCCAGACCAAGGCCCTGGCCGCCAGCGTGCGCGATGCGGTGCGCGAGGCCGGGTTCGCCAAGCCCCGCATCGAGGGCGAGGAGAACGGCGAGTGGATCATCGTGGACTGTGGTGCCGCCGTGGTCCACATCATGCAGCCGGCGATCCGCACCTACTACCACCTCGAGGACATCTGGGGGGACAAGCCGGTGCGTCTGAAGCTGGGCGCCCCCAAGCCCGCCGCGCCCGCGCCGGCAGCCCCCAAGCCGGCGGCCAAGAAGGCCGCTCCCACCTCCCTGCGCCGAAGCAGTGCCGCCAAGACCGCCGCCAAGGCTGCGGACGATGCCGCCCGCTCCCCCGCCGCGAAGAAGAAGGCGGACGCCAAGAAGGCCGCGCGCAGGGCTGCAGGCCCCGGCAAGTCACCCGCCAAGACCGCGTCCAAGGCGACCGTGAAATCGGCGGCTGGCAAGCCCGCGGCCAAGAAGGCCCCGGCGAAGAAAGCATCCAACGGGGCTGCCAGCCGCAAGGCATGAAGCTGTGCGTCGTGGCCGTCGGCCAGCGGGTCCCCGACTGGGCCCAGACCGCCTGGGACGACTACGCCAAGCGCTTCCCCCCCGAACTCAAGATCGAACTGCGTGCGGTCAAGACCGAGCCGCGCGGCTCGCGCACGGTGCAGGCCCTGCAGGCGGCCGAGCGTGAGCGCATCCAGGCGCAGATCCCGCGCGGCGCGCGCATCGTGGCCCTGGACGAACGCGGCACCGCCCTGGGTACCCAGGCCCTGGCCGCCAAGCTCAAGGCCTGGCAGCTCGAGGGCGATGACGTCGCCCTGGTGATCGGCGGGCCCGACGGCCTCGATCCCGAGTTCCGCCAGACGGCCCATGAGCGCGTGCGCCTGTCCGACCTGACCCTGCCGCATGCGATGGTGCGGGTGCTGCTGGTCGAACAGCTGTATCGCGCCTGGTCCATCAACGCGGGCCACCCGTACCACCGCGAATGACCACTCCCACCCTGTACCTGGCCTCGCAAAGTCCGCGCCGCAGGCAATTGCTGGAGCAACTGGGCGTGACTTACGTGCTGCTGCTGCCCGATCCCGGCGAGGATGCCGAGGCCCTGGAGGCGGTGCGCCCCGGTGAGGCGCCGGCGCGCTACGTGCAGCGCGTGACCGCCCTGAAGCTCGACGCGGCGCTGGCCCGCCTGGAGCGCCGGGGCCTGCCGCCCGCGCCCGTCCTGTGCTCGGACACCACCGTGGCCCTGGGGCGCCAGATCCTGGGCAAGCCCGCCGACGACCGCGACGCCGCCCGCATGCTGGCGCAACTGGCGGGCGCCACGCACCGGGTCCTGACCGCGGTGGCTGTCGGCACCCCGCGACGGCGCCTGCAGGCCCTGAGCACCTCGCGCGTCACCTTCGAACCCCTGACCCGGGCGCAGATCCAGGCCTATGTCGCCACGGGCGAGCCCCAGGGCAAGGCCGGCGCCTATGCCATCCAGGGCCGGGCGGCGATGCACGTCACCCGGATCGCCGGCAGCTACTCTGGCATCATGGGGCTGCCGATGCACGAGACGGCCGGCCTGCTGCGTGCGTTCGGCGTCCTGAAGTAACTCCACTCCTCTCCAGCCGCTTGCGCGGCCTCGCATTCCATGGGCGTGCAGCAAGACATCCTGATCAACTGGTCTCCGCAGGAGACGCGCGTGGCCATCGTCGAAAACGGTGCCGTGCAGGAATTGCACGTCGAGCGCACGCTGGAGCGCGGCCTGGTGGGCAACATCTACCTGGGCAAGGTGGCCCGGGTGCTGCCTGGCATGCAGTCGGCCTTCATCGACATCGGCCTGGAGAGGGCCGCCTTTCTGCACGTGGCGGACGTCTGGCAGCCCACGCCCGAGGGTGAGAGCCTGAGCGCGGGGCGCCAGTCGCAGCCGGTGGTGCCGATCGAGAAGCAGGTGTTCGAGGGGCAGCCCTTGATGGTGCAGGTGATCAAGGACCCGATCGGCACCAAGGGGGCGCGCCTGTCCACCCAGGTCAGCATCGCCGGCCGGATGCTGGTGCATCTGCCGCAGGATGACCATGTGGGCGTGTCCCAGAAGATTGCACCCGCGCAGCGCGACGCGCTCAGAACCCGCGTGCAGGCCCTGGCAGGCACGCCGGCCCAGGGGGGCGGCGGCGGCTTCATCCTGCGCACGAACGCGGAGGATGCCAGCGACGCCGAGCTCGCCGACGACATCGCCTACCTGCGCAAGACCTGGGCCCGGATCCGGCAAGCGGGCACCGCGCTGCCGCCGGGGTCGCTCCTGCACCAGGACCTGAGCCTGCTGCAGCGGGTGCTGCGGGACCTGGTCGGCGAGGACACGCAGTCCATCCGCATCGACTCGCGCGAGCAGTTCGCGAAGCTGCAGGCCTTCGGGCAGGAGTTCATGCCGGCGGCCGTGGGGCGACTGCAGTTGTACAAGGGCGAGCGGCCGATCTTCGACCTGTTCTCGATTGACGATGAAATCAACCGGGCGCTGGGGCGGCGGGTGGACCTGAAGTCCGGCGGCTACCTGATCGTCGACCAGACCGAGGCGCTGACCACGGTGGATGTCAACACCGGCGGCTTCGTGGGTGCGCGCAACTTCGACGAGACGATCTTCAAGACCAACCTGGAAGCCGCCCAGGCCATCGCGCGCCAGATGCGGCTTCGCAACCTGGGCGGCATCATCATCGTCGACTTCATCGACATGCAGCGGGCCGACCACCGGGAGGCGGTGCTGGCCGAGTTGCACAAGCAGCTGGCGCGTGACCGTGTCAAGACCATGGCGGGCGGCTTTTCCCAGCTCGGGCTGGTGGAGATGACCCGCAAGCGCACTCGCGAGTCGCTGGCCCATGTGCTGTGCGAGCCCTGTCCCGCCTGCCAGGGCACGGGGCAGGTGCGCACCGCGCGCAGCGCCTGCTACGACATCCTGCGCGAGATCCTGCGCGAGGCGCGCCAGTTCGACCCGCGCGAGTACCGGGTCGTCGCCTCGCCCAAGGTGGTGGAGCTTTTCCTGGACGAGGAAAGCCAGCACCTGGCGGGCCTGTCGGATTTCATCGGCAAGCCCATCTCGCTGCAAAGTGACGCGTCGATGGGCCAGGACCAGTACGACATCGTGCTGCTCTGAGCGCACGGGCTCAGGCCGCCGATGGTGTGGCGTCCAGGTGCCGCTGGCGCTCCCATTGCCAGGCGTGCGCGAGCAGGGTGTCGAGGTCCGGGTAGCGGGGTTCCCAGCCCAATTGCGCCCGCGCGCGGCGTGCATCGGCCACCAGCTTCGGCGGGTCCCCCGGACGGGGCGGGTCATCACGCACCGGGATCGGGTGTCCGGTCACGCGCCGCGCCGCCGCGATCACTTCGTTCACCGAATGCCCCTGTCCGGTGCCCAGGTTGAAGATCTCGGTGGGACCGCCTGCGGCCAGTCGGCGCAGGGCCAGCAGGTGGGCCGTGCACAGGTCCTGCACATGGATGTAGTCGCGGATGCAGGAGCCGTCGGGCGTGGCGTGGCCGGATCCGTAGCGCGCGATGGCGGTCCGGCGGCCGCTGGCCACCTGCAGGACGAGCGGGATCAGGTGGGTCTCCGGGGCATGGCGCTCGCCCAGCGTCCCGTCGGGATGCGCGCCCGCGGCATTGAAATAGCGCAGGGTGATCGAGCGCAGGCCGTAGGCGTGGCTGTAATCCTGCAGCAACGATTCGACCGCCAGCTTGCTGTGGCCGTAGGGGTTGATCGGCCGGCAGGGGTGCGACTCGGGGATGGGCGTTTGCTCAGGGATGCCGTAGACCGCCGCGGTCGACGAAAAGATGAAGCTGCGCAGGCCCGCCTTGACCAGGGTGTCCAGCATCCGCAGCGTCTGGACCAGGTTGTTGTGCCAGTACCGGGAGGGATCCAGGATCGATTCACCCACCAGGCTGGCGGCGGCGAAATGCATCACACAGGACGGCCGGGCCTGCTGCAGCACGGCGCGCAGGACGTCCCGGTCGCCGATGTCGCCCTGTCGCAGCTCCCGGGGCTGCACGGCGTCGGCGTGGCCAGTGGAGAGGTTGTCGATGACGGTGGGCCGGTAGCCCTCGTCGCGCAGCATGCGCACCATGTGCGAACCGATGTAGCCGCAGCCGCCTGCAACGAGCACCGCGCGGGGATCGGGTTCGTAGGGAGCCATGACGCGTGCCTCAAGGGGGGGCCGGCCATGATAGGAAGCGTGCTGCCGTGGCAGGGGTGTGGCGATGCAAGGATCGCAAGCGGGTGTTGCGCGGGTCCTGCCCCTGCCCCTGCCCGTGTGCAGGCGCTGTGCGGGGCGCAGGCGTTCAGGCCGCGGCCGCAGGCGGCTTGTCTGCCAGCGCGCCGTCGCTCTGGTGCAGTCGGCTGTAGAGGCCGCCGCGCGCGAGCAGCTCCGCATGGGTGCCTTGCTCGGCGATGCGGCCCCGGTCAAGCACCACGATCCGGTCGGCATGCTCGATGGTCGAGAGACGGTGGGCGATGACCAGCGTGGTACGGCCGGTGACCAGGCGTGCCAGGGCCTGCTGCACAAGGCGTTCGGACTCGTTGTCCAGGGCGGATGTGGCCTCGTCGAGGATCAGGACCGGCGCGTCCTTGTACAGGGCGCGTGCGATGGCCAGCCGCTGGCGCTGACCGCCGGACATTTCCGAGGCGTTGTGGCCCAGGCTGGTGTCGATCCCTGCGGGCAGACCTGCCACGTGCGCGCCGAGGTTGGCCGCCTCCAGGCAGGCCAGCACCCGCGCGCGGTCGACCGGCTGGCCCAGGGCCACGTTCTCGGCGATCGACTGGTTCAACATGACGATGTCCTGGCTCACCATCCCGATCTGCCGGCGCAGGGCGGCGGTGCGCAGGCCCGACAGGGGATGGCCATCGAGCAGGACCCGTCCGCCCTGGGGTTCGATGAACCGGGGCAGCAGATTGGCCAGCGTGGTCTTGCCTCCGCCGGAGGGTCCCACCAGGGCCACGACCTCGCCGGGCGCGAGCTCCAGGCTCAGGTTGTCCAGGACGGGCAGGGCGTCCTCGCCGTAACGCACGGTGACCCCCTCGAACACCACATGACCTCGGGCGCGGTCCAGGTCGTCTTCGCCACTGGGTTCGTCCTGAAGGCCACCCATGAAGTCCAGGGCGCGGTCGATGGCCGACATGCCGCGGGTGATCGGGTTGGCCACCTCGGACAGGCTCTTGAGGGGGGCGATCAGCATCAGCATGCCGGTGATGAAGGAGACGAAGCTGCCCACCGTCTCGGCGGAAGTCTTGCCTTGCCACAGCGCCAGCGCGATGACCGCGGACAAGGTGGCGGCGGCCAGCATCTGGGTCAGGGGCGTGATCGCCGAGCCGGCCACGGTGACCTTCATGTTCAGGTGGCGAAGCAGGTTGCTCAGTCCTGCGAACCGCTCGCCCTGGGCCTGCTGCGCGCCGTGCAGCCGGATGATCCGGTGCGCCAGCACGCTCTCCTCGATCACATAGGCCAGCTTGTCGGTGGCGTCCTGGGTCAGGCGGTTGATCCGGTACATGCGCCGCGTGAAGGCGCGCATGACCCAGGCCACGGCCGGAAACAGCACCAGCACCAGCAGCGACAGCTGCCAGTTCAGGTACAGGAGGTACGCCAGCAGGGCCAGCAGGGTCAGGCTGTCCTTGACCAGCGTGAGCAGGCCATGCACCAGCTGGCCCACGCCCGCCTGCACCTCGTACACGACGGTGTTGGACAGCTCGCTGGCGGAGTAGGGCGCCAGGTCGGCCAGGGCCGCGGACTGCATGCGTGCGAACAGGTCATGTCGCAACTTCATCACGCCGTCGTTGGCGATCTTGGCCAGGGCCAGTTTGGCGATGTAGACGCTGAACCCGCGCACCGCGAACAGACCGACCAGCACCACGGGTACCAGCCAGAGGGGGATGCTGTTCTGGCCAAAGCCCTGGTCCAGGAGCGGACCCAGGAGGGCCGGCACCACGGGTTCGGTCGCCGCGGTGACGACGGTGGCCAGGGCCGCCAGACTCCAGAAGCCGACTTGCTTGCCGAAGTAGGGCCGGAGCCGGCGCCAGGCACCCGGTCGAAACAGGACGTTGCGCACGGGGGTCCTCAGGGGGCCGGAGGGCGGCGGGCGGGCGCCTGCGGCGGCCGCCTGATAATGGCGGGGGTGAACGGCGCGACTGCCACGGGTGTGGCGGTGCGCAATGGGAAATCCGCATGGACCTGCATAGGGAGCCTTGAGTGTAATCTGCAGCGCTCAAGCCTCCCGGTGAAGGGCGTGAGAACACCCGTTACCATCCAGAAAGCACATGAATCCATCGCCTTCCGCGCTTGTCTCCCGCCGCCACCTGGTCCTGGGTCCCCTGGGGCTGATGCTGTCGGTTCCCGCGCTGTCCCAGTTCCGTGTCGAGGTGGCCGGGGTCGGCCTGACCCAGTTGCCGGTGGTGGTGCCCGCCTTTCGCGGCGAGGGCGCGGCACCCCAGAAGATCGCGGCCATCATCCAGGCCGACCTGGAGCGCAGTGGCCAGTTCCGCGGCATCGATGCTGCAGGCCTGGTGATCGACGAAACCATGCGCCCCGATGTGGCGCCTCTGCGCCAGCGCGGCGCCGATGCCCTGTGCACGGGCAGTATCAGCCGCCTGGCCGATGGCCGCTGGGACGTGCGTTTCCGTCTGTGGGACATCGTGCGCCTGCAAGACCTGGGGGGCCAGAGCTATGCCGTACCGGCCGGCGACCTGCGTCTGGTGGCCCATCGCATCGCCGACTTCGTCTACGAGAAGCTCACGGGTGAACGCGGCATCTTCTCCACCCGCATCGCCTACGTCACCAAGTCGAACGACCGCTACAACCTCTGGGTCGCCGACGCAGACGGCGAGAACGCGCAATCGGCGCTGGCCAGCCCGGAGCCGATCATCTCGCCGGCCTGGTCCGCCAACGGCACGCAACTGGCCTATGTGTCCTTCGAATCACGCAAGCCGGTGGTGTACGTCCATGACGTGGCCAGCGGACGCCGTCGCCTGCTGGCCAATTTCCGCGGCTCCAACAGCGCGCCGGCCTGGGCACCGGATGGCCGGTCGCTGGCGGTCACGCTCAGTCGCGAAGGCGGCTCGCAGCTGTACACCATCGACGCCAATGGTGGCGAGCCTCGCCGGCTCATCGAGTCGACCAGCATCGACACCGAGCCGGTGTTCTCCCCCGACGGCCGCAGCGTGTATTTCGTGAGTGACCGGGGGGGTGCGCCGCAGGTGTACCGCGTGGCGGCCACGGGCGGATCCCCCGAGCGCGTCACCTTCACGGGCAGTTACAACATCTCCCCGGCCCTCAGTCCGGACGGCCGGTGGCTGGCCTACATTTCGCGCGTGGGCGGCGCGTTCAAGCTGCAGGTGATGGAGATGGCCACCGGCGCGGTCGCCAGCATCACCGACACCACCGCGGACGAGAGCCCCAGCTTCGCTCCCAACAGCCGCCTGATCATGTACGGCACCCGCCAGGGCGGACGCGAGGCGCTCATGACCACCACCCTCGACGGCAAGATCAAGGCGAGGCTGGCCGGCCAGGGGGGTGACATCCGCGAGCCGGCCTGGGGCCCTTTCACCCGTTGACCCGGGTCTCGACGATTTCTTGAGGAGTCTTTCGAATGATCAACAAGTTCTGGGGGGCCCTGGCCCTCGCCGCCGCCGTGGCGGGCTGCAGCAGCGTGAGCCTGGACGAGAAGCAGGTGCCGGTGGAGGACCTCAAGGGCACCGCCGTCAACGCGCAATCCGCGCCTGCCGCTGCCGCCGGGGCGGATGCGCGGGCCGCGGCAGAAAGCCGGGTGGCCCCGGTCTCGGCGGACAACGCCGGCAGCCGGGCGGCCGGACCGGTCGGTGTGGCGCGCCTGATCTACTTTGACTACGACAGCGTTGCCATCAAGCCGGATTACCAGGCCGTGGTCGAGGGGCATGCCCGCTTCCTGCGGGCCGATGCCTCCCGCAAGATCGCCATCGAGGGCCACACCGACGAACGCGGTGGCCGCGAGTACAACCTGGCGCTGGGCCAGCGCCGGGCCGAGGCCGTGCGGCGCGCCCTGGCCGCACTGGGGGTGGCCGACAGCCAGGTCGAAGCCGTGAGTTTCGGCAAGGAAAAACCGGCCGCCGCAGGGGCGGATGAAACGGCCTGGTCCCAGAATCGCCGCGCCGAGATCACCTACCGCTGATGACACACTGCCTTCGCTCCTGGACGGCCCTGGCCCTTGCCGTGGCCGCCCTCCTGGCGCCCCTGGGCGCCAGCGCCAGCCTGTTCTCGGACGACGAGGCGCGGCTGGCCATTCGTGACCTGCGTCAGCGCGTGGAGGCCCTGCGCCAGCAGAACGACGCGCAGCGGCAGTTGATCGAGCAACAGGCTGCCGAACTCAAACGCACGCAGGAGGAGGGCGCGTTGGCGCGACGCAGCGCCCTGGAGTTGCAGAACCAGATCGACGCCCTGCGCACGGAGCTCGCGCGTCTGCGCGGCCAGGACGAACAGTTCGCCCGTGAGCTGTCGGAGCTGCAGCGGCGCCACAAGGACGTCGCCCAGGGCGTGGACGAGCGCCTGCGCCGTTTCGAACCCGTCAAGGTCACGCTCGATGGGCGTGACTTCATGGCCGACCCGGCCGAGGTGCGTGAGTACGAAGCGGCCTTTGCGGTATTCCGCAAGGGCGAGTTCCCGACCGCGCAGACGGCCTTTGCCGAATTCCTGCGCCGCTATCCGCAATCGGGATACGCGCATGCCGCCCTGTTCTGGCAGGCGAACGCCCAGTACGGGGTCCGCGACTACCGCGGCGCGATTGCCAATTTCCGGGCCTTGCTGGCTCGTTCGCCGCAGGACACGCGCGCGCCGGAAGCGGCCCTGGCCATTGCCAACTGCCAGATCGAGCTGAAGGAGACCGCGGCCGCGCGCAAGACCCTGGCTGACCTGATCAAGGCCTATCCCGAATCCGAGGCTGCCGGTGCGGCCCGCGAGCGGCTGGCCCGCCTGCGCTGAGGGCCATGAGCGCGTGAGCGAGCCGGACGCGCAGGCCGACCTCCAGCGGCGTTTCAGCGGTCTGGAGCGCCTGTATGGCGTGCCCGGCGCAGCGGCCATCCGCCAGGCCCACGTGGCCGTGGTGGGAGTGGGCGGCGTGGGCTCCTGGGCCGCCGAGGCCCTGGCACGCAGCGGGGTGGGCGAGATCACGCTGATCGACCTGGACCATGTCGCCGAGTCCAACATCAACCGCCAGATCCAGGCCCTCGAGGACACCGTGGGCCAGGCCAAGGTGCAGGCAATGCGTGACCGAATCGCGCAGATCCACCCGCACTGCGCGGTCCATGGCATCGAGGAATTCGCCGATGCCGACAACTGGCCGCGCTTGCTGCCTGCGGGCGTGGACGCGGTCATCGATGCCTGCGATGCGGTCCGTGCCAAGGAGGCCATGGCCGCCTGGGCCTTGCGCACCCGTGCCCGTTTCATCAGCGTCGGAGCGGCGGGCGGCAAGCGACTGGCACATGCGGTGGGGATCGACGACTTGGCCCGGACCACCCACGACCCGCTGTTGGCGCAACTGCGTTACCGCCTGCGCAAGTTCCACGGCGCTGCCCGCGAGGGCAAGGCCATCGGCGTGGCCTGCGTATTCAGCCCGGAGGCGGTCGCGCCGCCCGATGCGTCATGCGCGCTGGCGGGTGAAGGAGACGGCTCCCTCAACTGTCACGGCTACGGCTCCGTGGTCAGCGTGACTGCAACCTTCGGCCTGTGCGCGGCGGGGTGGGTGTTCGATCGGCTGGCGCGCGAAGCCGATCGAAAATAGGCTATACTCATGGGCTGTTCTACAGTGGAAACGCTGCAGAAACGTAGGTGCCTTCAAAAGCATCCGTGGGACGTTAGCTCAGTTGGTAGAGCAGCGGACTTTTAATCCGTTGGTCGCAGGTTCGAATCCCGCACGTCCTACCAGAACCCTCGAAATCAACAGCCGTCACCGGCTGTTGATTTTTTTTTGCCTGCCCGCCGCCGGTGTGGTGGGTGCGGTCTTGGGGCACGGGCGGCGGCAACCCCCTGGCTGCCCGTTTTTTGAGCATCGCGTGCAAACCCAGGCGGGATGCGGCTTCGTGCAGTTGTCCAGAGAACTGTCCACAACCTCACCCACAGGCGCGCTGGACAACTGTGCGTCGCCCACCCGGCGCGTCCCTCGCGCTTTAGTGCAGATCGATCGACTCGGTGTAGTAAGGAAGGTGGCACGGCCACCGCAAGGTGCGTTCGATCCGCTGGCGCAAGGCATCGGCCGCCGCCGGCTCGCCATGGGTGATGAAGGTGCGCTGCGGCGCCCGTGACAGTCGCCCCAGCCAGGTCAGGATCTCGGCGGCATCGGCATGGGCCGACAGGTGATCGAGCTGCGCCACCTCGGCACGCACCGGCACGTCCTGGCCGAAGATGCGCAGGCTGCGGGCGCCGCCGGCCAGTGCCGCGCCGCGCGTGCCGCCCGCCTGGTAGCCCGCCAGCAGGAGGGTGTTGCGCCGGTCCGGGGCAAAGGCCTGCAGGTGGTGGACCACGCGCCCGCCGGTGGCCATGCCGCTGGCGGCGATGATCACCATCGGCCCCTTGCGCGCATTGAGCAGGCGCGAATCGTCCGCGGACTGCACCACCTGCACGCCGGCGACCACTTCACGCGCCTCCTCGACCGAGAGCCGCAGTTCACCGGTGTGGCGCAGGTAGACCTCGGTCGCACGGGCAGCCATCGGGCTATTGAGGTAGACGGGCAGCTTGTGCACCAGGCCACGGGCCTTCAGCAGATGGATGGCGTACATCAGGGCCTGTGCGCGTCCCACGGCGAACGCCGGGATCACCACCACACCGCCGCGGGCGGACGTGCGGTTGATCACGTCGGCCAGGACCTGCAGGGGGTCCGAATCCAGGTGCAGGCGGTCGCCATAGGTCGATTCGACCACCAGGTAGTCGGCGGCGTCCGGGGTGGCCGGCGGCTGCATCACCAGGTCGTGCGGTCGCCCGATGTCCCCCGAGAACAGGATGGAGCGCTGGCCGTTGTCCAGGCGGACGAAGGACGAACCGGGCATGTGACCCGAAGGCCAGAACCGCCCCTGCAATCCGCCCGGCGCGTCCCAGGGCTGGTCATGACGGACTGGCTTGAACAGGCGCAGGCAATCCAACGCGTCTTGCTGCGTGTACAGCGGCAGGGCCGGATGGTGCTTGCTGGTGCCATGACGGTTGTTGAATTCGGCCTCTTCCTCCAGCAAGTAGCCGCAGTCCGGCAGCAGGATCCGGCACAACTCGTAGGTGGCCGGCGTGCACAGGACGGGACCGCGAAAGCCCTGGCGTGCCAGCAGGGGCAGGTAGCCGCTGTGATCGATGTGGGCATGCGTGAGAACGACAGCGCCGATGCTGTCGGCGGCCACCGGCAAGGGCGACCAGTTGCGAAGCCGCAGCGCCTTGTAGCCCTGGAACAGGCCGCAGTCCACGAGGATGCGCGCGGAGCCCTCTTCGAGGAAGTACTTGGATCCGGTGACGGTGTCGGTGGCGCCCAGGAATTGCAGCTTCATGGGCACAGCCTAGTACGAACCCGTGGGCCCTGCTTGATGTGTGTCATTGCGGCGGTTCGTGCCGCCCGGGCCACGCGGGCCGCGCCGGGCGCGGGTCAGGCCGCCGCGCCCAGACCCTCGATCTGCGAGGAGATCGCCAGCCAGCGCTCCTCGAGCGTCGCCAGCTCCTCGTCCAGCGCTTTCAGGCGCCGTCCGGCCTCGGCGATCTGGGCGGGCGTGGGCTGCGCCGCGAGCTGCGCCTGCAGCGCGGCCTGTTCGTCCTGCAGGAGGGCCATGCGCTGCTCGGTCTTTTCCAGGTCTCGCTGCAAGGGGCGCAGTTGCGCGGACGGCGCCGTCCGCTTCCCGACCAGGGCGGCGGCTGCAGCGGCTGGCGCGGGCGCTGGGGCCGGGGGCTGCGTTGCGGCTCGCGCCTCCTCCCGCAGGCGGCGTGATTCGTCCAGCAGGTACTGCTGGTAGTCGTCCAGGTCGCCGTCGAAGGGCCGGATCTCGCCGCGTCCCACCAGCCAGAACTCGTCGCAGACCGCGCGCAGCAAGGCGCGGTCGTGGCTCACGAGCATCACCGTGCCCTCGAACTCGTTGAGGGCCATCGACAGCGCCTCGCGGGTGGCCAGGTCCAGGTGGTTGGTCGGTTCGTCCAGCAGCAGCAGGTTGGGGCGCTGCCAGACCATCATGGCCAGCACCAGGCGCGCCTTCTCGCCGCCGCTCATGGTGCCCACCGCCTGGTTCACCATGTCACCCGAGAAGTTGAAGGTGCCCAGGAAGTTGCGCAGTTCCTGCTCGCGGGCGGCGGGGCCGACATCGCGCGCCAGTCGGATCATGTGTTCCAGCGGGTTGGAGTCCGGATGGAGCACGTCCAGCTCCTGCTGCGCGAAGTAGCCGATCGACAGGCCCTTGCCCTCGGTGAGCGTGCCGCCCAGGGCCGGCAGGTCGTGGGCGATGGTCTTGACCAGGGTGGATTTGCCCTGGCCATTGGCCCCGAGGATGCCGATGCGCTGCCCGGCCAGCACCGAGCGGTTGACGCCGCGCAGGATGGTGCGGCTGCTACCGTCCTCCTGGCGGTAGCCAAACTCGCCCGCGCTGATCGCCAGCATGGGATTGGGCAGGTTGGCCGGCTCCTTGAACTCGAAGGTAAAGTCGGCCTCGGCCAGCACCGGTGCCACGCGCTCCATGCGCTCCAGGGCCTTGACGCGGCTCTGCGCCTGCTTGGCCTTGCTCGCCTTGGCCTTGAAGCGGTCGATGAATTTCTGCAGGTGTGCGACCTTCTCCTGCTGGCGCGCGAAGGCCGACTGCTGCTGCTCCAGCTGCAGCAGGCGCATGGACTCGAAGGCGCTGTAATTGCCGCCATAGCGCGTGAGGCGCTGATTTTCGATGTGCAGGGTGACGTCGGTGACCGCGTCGAGGAACTCGCGGTCGTGGCTGATCACGATCAATGTGCCCGCATAGCGTTGCAGCCAGGCCTCCAGCCACACCAGGGCGTCCAGGTCCAGGTGGTTGGTGGGTTCGTCCAGCAGCAGCAGGTCGGACGGGCACATCAGGGCCCGGGCCAGCTGAAGACGCATGCGCCAGCCGCCGGAGAAGCTGTTGACGGGGCGATCGAGTTCGTCGGTGCGAAAGCCCAGGCCCAGGATGAGAGCCTGGGCGCGCGGCACCGCGTCATGCTCGCCGGCGTCGTGCAGGTCGGCGTGGGCCTGGGCGATGGCCATGCCCGCGTCCACGTCGTCAGGGTTTGCCTCCAGGGCGGCCTCGGCCTGCGCCAGCTGCGCGCGTACCGCCATCAGCCGGTTGTCGCCGGCCAGGACGAATTGCGTGGCGGGCTCCTCGGTCTCGGGCATGTGCTGGGCCACCTGGGCCATCTGCCAGTGCGCGGGCCGGGAGAAATCGCCGCCGTCCTCATGCAGGCTGCCGTTGAACAGGGCGAACAGGGAGGACTTGCCCGCGCCGTTGCGACCGACCAGGCCCACCTTCTCGCCGGGATTGAGGGTGACCGAGACCTTGTCCAGGAGGACCTTGGCGGCGCGGCGCAGGATGACATCGCGAAGCTGGATCATCGTCCGGCCTGCGTCGTCTCGGGCGGAGCGCCGAAAGCGTCTGCCAGGGCTTGGCGCGTGAGCAGCAGCACCTGGTCGTCCCCCGCGCTGGTGTCCAGCCACACGGCTTCCAGCTGCGGGAAGGCGGCTTCGAAGTGTTCGCGCTCGTTGCCGATCTCCAGGACCAGCACGGCGTGCTCGGTCATGCGCGCGGGCGCCTCGCGCAGCAGGGGGCGGATGAAGTCCATGCCGTCTGCGCCGCCCGCCAGGGCCAGCGCGGGCTCCGCCCGGTATTCATCGGGCAATTGGGCCATGCTGCGGGCATTCACGTAGGGCGGGTTGCACAGAATCAGGTCGTAGGGGCCGGCCAGCGCCGCGAGGCCGTCGGAGACGTGCAGGTGCACGCGCGTCTGCAGCTGGTGGCGCTCGACATTGATGCGGGCTACCGCCAGGGCGTCGGGGGAGAGGTCGGCGCCGTCCACGCTCACCTCGGGCCAGGCCAGGGCGGCGATCACCGCGAGGCTGCCGTTGCCGGTGCACAGGTCCAGCACGCGCCGTGTGTGCGCTCCCAGCCAGGGGTCGATGCTGCCGTCGGCGATCAATTCGGCGATGAAGGAACGCGGCACGATGGCGCGCTCGTCGATGTAGAACGGCACGCCTTGCAGCCAGGCCTCGCGTGTGAGGTAGGCGGCGGGCTTGCGGGTGGCGATGCGCTGGACGAAGAGGTCGTTCACGTGGCCGGCCTCCTGGGCTGACACGGTGCGATCCGCCACGGCGTCCAGATCGTCCAGCGGCAACCCCAGGCGCCACAGCACCAGCCAGGCGGCTTCGTCGAAGGCGTTGGTCGTGCCGTGGCCGAAGGCGACGCCGGCATCGGTGAGCTGTTGCGCGCCCGACGCGATCAGGTCCTGGACGTTCATCCTCACCCCAGGGCGTTGAGCCGTTCGAGGGTGCGGCGGTAGATGTTCTTCAGCGGCTCGATGTCAGCGACCGCGACATGCTCGTCGATCTTGTGGATGCTGGCGTTCACCGGGCCAAACTCGATGACCTGCGGGCAGATGCGGGAGATGAAACGGCCGTCGCTGGTGCCGCCCGTGGTGGACAGCTCGGTGCTCACGCCGGTCTCGGCTGCGATGGCGCCGCGGATCGCGTCCACCAGCTCGCCCGGCGGCGTGATGAAGGGTTGGCCGCCCACCGTCCAGGTCAGGTGGTACTCCAGGTCGAAGCGGTCCAGGATGTCGGCCACCCGTTGCTGCAGGCTCTCCGCGGTGCACTCGGTCGAAAAACGGAAGTTGAAGTCGATGACGACGTCCCCCGGGATCACATTGCCCGCGCCAGTGCCGCCATGGATGTTGCTGATCTGGAAACTCGTGGGCGGAAAGAAGGCGTTGCCCTGGTCCCATTCGGTGGCGACCAGCCGCTCCAGGGCGGGCAGGGCCTCGTGGATCGGGTTGCGCGCCAGCTGCGGGTAGGCGATGTGCCCCTGGACGCCCTTGACCGTGAGCTTGCCCGTGAGGCTGCCCCGGCGGCCGTTCTTGATCATGTCGCCCAGCCGGTCCACGCAGGTGGGCTCGCCGACGATGCACCAGTCCAGGCGTTCGCCGCGCGCCTTGAGCGCCTCGCAGACGACCACCGTGCCGTCCACGCTCGGGCCCTCCTCATCGCTCGTGATCAGCAGGGCGATGGAGATGGCGGGCTGGGGCGTGGCGGCCAGGAATTCCTCGGCGGCCACGGTGAAGGCGGCGATGGAGGTCTTCATGTCCGCCGCGCCACGGCCATACAGCTTGCCCTCGTGGTGATGCGGCACGAAGGGGTTGCTGTGCCACTGGTCCACCGGCCCGGTCGGCACCACGTCGGTGTGGCCTGCGAAGACCACGGTGCGCGGGCCCGTGCCGGCGCGCTTGGCCCACAGGTTGGTCACGCGAAAGCTCTCCGGGCCGCTGGCCAGGGTTTCGCAGGCGAAGCCCAGCGGCTTCAGGCGGGCCGCCAGCAGATCCTGGCAGCCCGCGTCATCGGGCGTGATCGACCGGCGGGCGATCAGCTGCTCGACGAGGTAGACCGTGGCGTTCATGCGGATCCGGACAGGACAGGGGCAGGTCAGTCGCGAGTTCAGTCGCGAGTTCAGTCGCGAAGGAGGTCGTTCAGGCTGGTCTTGGCGCGGGTCTGTGCGTCGACACGCTTGACGATGATGGCCGCATACAGGCTGTACTTGCCGCCGTCCTTGGGCAGGCTGCCGGAGATCACCACCGAGCCGGCCGGGATGCGCCCGTAGCTCACCTCGCCCGTGGCGCGGTCGTAGATCGGGGTGCTCTGGCCGATGTAGACGCCCATGGAGATCACCGAGTTCTCCTCGACGATCACGCCTTCGACCACTTCCGAGCGGGCGCCGATGAAGCAGTTGTCCTCGATGATGGTGGGGTTGGCCTGCAGGGGTTCGAGCACGCCGCCCAGGCCCACGCCGCCGGAGAGGTGCACGTTCTTGCCGACCTGCGCGCAGGAGCCGACGGTGGCCCAGGTGTCGACCATGGTGCCTTCATCCACATAGGCGCCGATGTTCACGTAGGAGGGCATCAGGATCGCGCCCTTGGCAATGAAGCTGCCGCGGCGCGCCACGGCCGGCGGCACCACGCGCACGCCGGTGGCGGCCATCTCCTCGGGGGAGAGGTGGGCGAACTTGGTGGGCACCTTGTCGTAGAAGCCCAGGTCACCGGCCTTCATGATCTGGTTGTCCTTCAGGCGGAAGGACAGCAGCACCGCCTTCTTGATCCACTGGTGCACGGTCCACTGACCCACGCCTTCGCGGGTGGCCACGCGCAGCGCGCCCTTGTTCAACTGGGCGATGACGTGCTCGACGGCCTCGGTGACTTCCTTGGGGGCGGACTTGGGCGAGAGGTTGGCGCGGTTGTCCCACGCGGCGTCGATGGTCTGCTGGAGTTGCTGGGTCATGGGGTGCTTTTTCTGGATTGAACGAACTGGACGATGCGCTGGGCGGCCTCGAGGCATTCGGCGGTGTCGGCCACCAGGGCCATGCGGATGCGCCCCGCGCCGGGGTTGAGGCCCTGGCTTTCGCGGGCGAGGTAGCTGCCCGGAAGAACAGTGACATTGTATTGAGCGAGCAAATCCCTTGCGAAGGACTCGTCGCTGCCCTCGACGCCGGCCCACAGGTAGAAGCTGGCGTCGGGCAGCGTCACGTCCATCACCTGGGACAGCAAAGGCGTGACCTGCGCGAACTTCTGGCGGTACAGGCTGCGGTTCTCCACCACGTGCGCCTCGTCATTCCACGCCGCGATGCTGGCCGCCTGCACCACCGGACTCATGGCGCTGCCGTGGTAGGTGCGATACAGCAGGAACTGCTGGAGGATGGACGCATCGCCCGCGACGAAGCCCGAGCGCAGGCCCGGTACGTTGCTGCGCTTGGACAGGCTGGTGAAGGCCACCAGCCGCTGGAAGTCCTGGCGGCCCAGGCGCGCCGCGGCCTCCAGGCCGCCCAGGGGCGGCTCGTCACGGAAGTAGATCTCGCTGTAGCACTCGTCGGACGCGATGGTGAAGCCGTACCGGTCCGACAGGGCGAAGATCTTCTCCCACTCGGCCAGCGGCATGACCGCCCCGGTCGGGTTGCCCGGCGAGCAGACGAAGACCAGCTGCGTGCGGGCCCAGACCTCGTCCGGCACGCGGTCCCAGTCGACCGCGAAATTGCGGGCCGGGTCACTGGGGGCGTACCAGGGCGTGGCCCCCGCGAGCAGCGCCGCGCCCTCGTAGATCTGATAGAACGGGTTGGGGCAGACCACCACCGCCTCCCCGGCCGATTTCGGGGCCGGGTCGATCACGGCCTGGGCGAAGGCGAACAGGGCCTCGCGCGAGCCGTTCACGGGCAGCACCTGTGTGGCGGGATCCAGGGCCAGGCCGTAGCGGCGCTGCAGCCAGCCGGCGCAGGCCTGGCGCAAGCGCGGCTCGCCGCCGGTGGCCGGGTACACCGACAGGCCCGCCAGGGATTCCATCATGGAGGTCTGGATGAAGGCAGGCGTCGGGTGACGCGGCTCGCCGATGCCCAGGCTGATCGGCCGGTGCGAGGGGCTGGGCGTCACACCCGCGAACAGGGCCCGCAGCCGCTCGAAGGGGTAGGGCTGCAGCTTGGCCAGGAGGGGATTCATGGCCCCGATTATCCGTGCGACGCCCGCGGGGGTCGGGACGGAAACTACTACCCAAGTACCCATCGAGCGGGTTGGGCCATTCTTGAGGGCTATGCCAGCCGCAGGGGGCGCCTCGAGCGCGCAGGTATCATCCCCGCTTCCTTTCAGAGTCAGCTTCACGGGCAGCGATCGTGCGTCTCACCTCCATCAAGCTTTCCGGTTTCAAGTCGTTCGCTGAACCCACCAACTTCATGCTGCCCGGCCAGCTGGTGGGCGTGGTCGGCCCCAACGGCTGCGGCAAGTCCAACATCATGGACGCCGTGCGCTGGGTGCTGGGTGAATCCCGCGCCTCCGAGCTGCGCGGCGAGTCGATGCAGGACGTGATCTTCAACGGCACCACGACGCGCAAGGCTGCCTCGCGGTCCTCCGTCGAGCTGGTGTTCGACAATGCCGACCACCGCGCCGGCGGCCAGTGGTCGCAGTTCACCGAGATCGCCGTCAAGCGCGTGCTCACGCGCGACGGCACCAGCAGCTACTACATCAACAACCAGCCGGTGCGCCGGCGCGACGTGCAGGACGTGTTCCTGGGCACGGGCCTGGGCCCGCGCGCCTACGCCATCATCGGCCAGGGCACGATCAGCCGCATCATCGAATCCAAGCCCGAGGAACTGCGCCTGTTCCTGGAGGAGGCCGCCGGGGTCTCCAAGTACAAGGAGCGCCGCCGCGAGACCGAGAACCGCCTGTCCGACACCCGTGAGAACCTCACCCGCGTCGAGGACATCCTGCGCGAGCTCAATGCCAACCTCGAGAAGCTCGAGAAGCAGGCCGAGGTCGCCGCCCGCTACAACAGCCTCCAGGCCGATGCCACCCTCAAGCAGCACCAGCTGTGGTTCCTGAAGCGCGCCGAGAGCGAGGTCGACCAGGTCCGCCTGAAGCAGGACGCCGACAAGGCCGTCAACGACCTCGAATCGCGCATCGCCGACCTGCGCCATATCGAGAGCGAGCTCGAGACCATCCGCCAGGCGCACTACGCCGCCGGCGACCAGGTGAACCAGGCCCAGGGTGCGCTCTATGAGGCCAGCGCCGAGGTCGGCCGCCTCGAGGCCGAGATCCGCTTCGTGGTGGAAGGCCGCCAGCGCGTCGAGCAGCGCCTGGGGCAGCTGAAGGAGCAACTCGCGCAGTGGGCTGCCCGCCGCGACGACGCGTCCACCGAGATCGAAGGCCTGGCGGGCCAGGGCGTACAGGCCGAGGAGCAGGCCGTGCTCCTGGCCGCCCAGGTCGAGGAGCAGGCCGCGCGCCTGCCTGAACTCGAAGAGGCCTTGCGCCAGGCCCAGGCCCGGGCGGGCGAGCAGCGTGGCAGCGTGGCCGAAGTGCAGCAGCAGATCCAGGTGCTGGCCGCCGACCAACGCAACATCGAGGAGCAATCTGGCCAGTTGAACCTGCGCCGCGAGCGCCTGGTGGCAGATCGCAATGCCCTGGCTGCGCCTGACGAGTCGCGCCTGATGAACCTGAAGCAGCAGCTGGACGCGGCCCAGGACGCGGCGCAGACGGCCGACGCCCATTTGCACGAGCTGCAGGAGCAGGTGCCGCAGCTGGATGAAGACCGCAAGGCCAAGCAGCAGGCGGTCAACGAGCAGACCGCGCGCCAGGCCGACCTCTCGGCCCGCATGGAGGCCCTGAAGGCCCTGCAGGAGAAGGTCCGCACCGACGGCAAGCTGCGCCCCTGGCTGGCCAAGCACGGCCTGGACGGCCTGCAAGGCCTGTGGAGCCGCATCCACATCGAGGCCGGGTGGGAGAACGCTCTGGAGGCGGCCCTGCGCGAGCGGCTGTCGTCCCTGGAGGTATCGCGCCTGGAGATGGTGCGGGCCTTCGCCGCCGACGCGCCGCCGGCCAAGCTGTCTTTCTACAGTCCGCCCCCAGCGGGCGCGCCGGAAGGCTCCAGCGCGCTGCCCCGGCTCTCCGACCTGCTGCGGCTGAACGACGCTGGCCAGAAGGCCTTGCTGGCCACCTGGCTGCATGGGTGCCTGACCGCCACGAACTTCGACGAGGCCCTGGCCGCTCGCGACAAGCTCAAGCCCGGCGAGGTGATCTACACCCCCCAGGGCCATGCGGTGACCACGCACAGCGTGAGCTTCTACGCCCAGGACTCCGAGCAGGCCGGCCTGCTGGCGCGCCAGCAGGAAATCGAGAACCTGGAAAAGCAGCTGCGCGCCCAGGCCCTGATCGCCGAGGAGGCACGCTCCGCCCTGGTGCGCGCCGAGGCCGCCTACACCGACGCCTCGCAGCGCCTGGTGTCCGTGCGCCGCGAGGCCAGCGAGACGCAGGCCCGTGCCCACGAGCTGCAGGTCGAACACCTGCGCCTGACGCAGCTGGCCGAACAGACCCGTGCCCGCAGCGAACAGATCGACGGCGACCTGGCCGAAATCGACGCCTTGCTCGAGGAATTGCAGGAGCGGCGCGTCACCGCCGAGGCGCGCTTCGAAGAACTGGACATGCAGCTGGCCGACACGCAGGAGCGCCACGCGCAGCTGGGGGAGCGGGTGCTGGAGGCCGAGCGCCAGCTGGCCGAATCGCGCGAGCAGCAGCGGACCCTGGAGCGGCAAGCCCAGGAGGCCCAGTTCGCGCAGCGCGCCCTGGAAGCTCGGCGCGGAGAACTGCAACGCGCGATCGAGACCGCCGCCCAGCAAACCGCCTCGCTGACCGAGGAGGAAGGCCGTGCCCGCGAGGAGCTGTCCCGCCTGAGCGACGCCGCCGCCCAGGCCGGCCTGCAGGATGCCCTGGCCCTGAAGTCCGAGCGCGAGCAGGTGCTCGGCGCCAAGCGCAGCGAGTACGACGACCTGACCAACAAGCTGCGCGCCAGCGACGAGCGCCGCCTGGCCCTCGAGCGCGAGCTCGAGCCCCTGCGTCAACGCATCACCGACCTGCAGCTGAAGGAACAGGCCTCGCGCCTGGGCCTGGAGCAGTACACGCAGCTGCTGGCCGACGCCCAGGCCGACCTCGAGGCGGTGGCCCGCAGCATCGAAGAAGGCCATGTGCGCCTCACCGGCCTGCAAGGCGAGATCGACCGCCTGCACCGCGAGATCAACGCGCTGGGCGCGGTCAACCTGGCGGCGCTGGAGGAACTGGCTTCGGCCCGCGAACGCAAGCAGTTCCTGGACGCCCAGTCCGCCGACCTGAACGAGGCCATCACCACCCTGGAAGACGCGATCCGCAAGATCGACGGCGAGACCCGCGAGCTCCTGGGCGGCACCTTCAAGGCCGTCAACGAACATTTCGGCCGCATGTTCCCCGAGCTGTTCGGCGGCGGCAATGCCAAGCTGGTCATGACCGGCGAGGAGATCCTGGACGCTGGCGTGCAGGTCATGGCCCAGCCCCCCGGCAAGAAGAACCAGACCATCCACCTGCTCTCGGGCGGCGAGAAGGCCCTCACCGCCATCGCGCTGGTGTTTGCGATCTTCCAGCTCAATCCCGCACCGTTCTGTCTGCTGGACGAGGTGGACGCGCCGCTGGACGACGCCAATACCGAGCGCTATGCCAAGCTCGTGACCGCCATGAGCAAGGGTACCCAGTTCCTGTTCATCAGCCACAACAAGATCGCGATGGAGATGGCCGAACAGCTGATCGGCGTCACCATGCAGGAACAAGGTGTGTCGCGCATCGTGGCTGTGGACATGGAGTCCGCCGTCTCGATGGCAGAGGCTGCATGAGCAGCCTGACCGTCGGACTGGCGATCCTGGGCGGCACCACGCTGGCCGCTTTGGTCGCCTGGAACGCCTGGACAAACCGGCGCCACACGCCGCGCCAGCCTGACCAGGCTCCATTGCCGCCGACAGGGATCGACCTGTCCGAACCGGCAGACACGGATCTGGACCCTCCGGTGGACTCCGAGGACCCGCGTGATCCCGGGCTGGCCCGCACCGCCGACCCTGTGCCCGGCCAGGCGCGTGAGGCGCGTGGAGAGCCCGCCGTCTCGGCGCTGGACGACAGCCCGCTGGGACCGGTTCCGGTGCCTGAGCGCAAGCCGCCGCTGGATGCCCTGATCGATTCCATCGCGCCCATCGCCCTGGACGGCGCGCCGGTGTCGGGGGAGGCCGCACTGGCGGCCCTGCCGCCCACGCGCCGCGTGGGCAGCAAGCCCTTCGCGGTCGAGGGCCAGAACGAGGCCACCGGCCAGTGGGAGATGCCGCAGGCGGGGCAACGTTACGACGCCTTCCAGGCGGGGGTGCAACTGGCCAACCGCACCGGCGCGCTCAATGAGATCGAGTTCTCCGAATTCGTCGTCAAGGCACAGGCCTTCGCCGATGCCATCGGCGGCACCCCCGACTTTCCCGAGATGCGCGACGAGGTGGCGCGTGCCCGCGAGCTGGACCAGTTCGCCGTGGCGCGCGACGCCCAATTGAGCCTGACCTTGCGCGCGCGCCTGGTGGCCTGGAGTCCGGGGTATCTTCACCAGCACGCCTCGCGCCTGGGGTTCGTGGCCGGTGCCCTGCCCGGACGGTTGGTCCTGCCGGCCAGCACGGCGGGCGCCCTGCCGATCATGAGCCTGTCCTTCGACACGCAGGCGGCGCTGGCGGACGACCCCACGCAGGCGGCCCTGCTGGAATTCACCCTGACCATCGACGTGCCGCAGGTGCCGCGACAGGAGCGGCCCTTCGAGCGCCTGCGCGAGGCTGCGTCGGTGCTGGCGCAGTCGATGGACGGCATCATCAGCGACGACCGCGGCCAGCCGATACGCGAGGACGTGCTCGACGCGATCGGGGCGGAGCTCACCTCCCGCTACGACAGCCTGGATGCCCGCGAGCTGTCGGCCGGCTCGCCCCTGGCCCGCCGCCTTTTCAGCTGAAACCCCCACGACGATGACCGTCCCGCCGCCCCTGCGCGAAAGGGCCGATGCCCTGCGCGAGTTGCTGCATCACCACGCGCACCGCTACTACGTGCTGGATGCACCGGAGATTCCAGACGCCGAGTACGACCGCCTGTTCCAGGAGCTGCAGGCCCTGGAGGCCCTGCATCCCGAGCTGCTCACGCCCGATTCGCCGACCCAGCGCGTGGGCGGCACGGTGCTGGAGGGTTTTGCCAAGGTGCGGCACACGGTGCCCATGCTCTCGATCCGCACCGAGACCGATATCGAGGCCAGCGGCGCCCGCAACTTCGACGCCCGCATCCGCCGCGAACTGGGCCTGGCGCCGGACGCGCCGCCGGTGCGCTACGTGGCCGAACTGAAATTCGACGGCCTGGCCATCAACCTGCGCTACGAGGACGGTTGCCTGGTGCAGGCCGCCACACGCGGCGATGGCGAGGTGGGCGAGGACGTGACCCAGAACATCCGCACCATCGGCCAGATCCCGCTGCGTCTGCCCGCCGACGCGCCTGCGGTGCTCGAGGTGCGCGGCGAGGTGTACATGCGTCGCGACGACTTCGAGCGTCTCAACGCCCTGCAGCGCGAAAAGATCGCGCAGGGCGCGAAGAACGAGAAGACCTTCGTCAACCCGCGCAACGCCGCGGCCGGTGCGGTGCGCCAGCTCGATCCGGCCATTGCCCGCCAACGGCCCTTGTCCTTCTATGCCTACGGCTGGGGGGACATCCAGGGCGGACCGGCGTTCGGCACGCATTTCGAAGTCCTGCAGCGCCTGAAGGAGTGGGGCTTGCCCGTATCCGACCGGGTGCAGGTGGCCCAGGGGGCCGAACAGCTCGTGGCCTACCACCAGGCCGTGGGCCAGGCGCGCGACCAGCTGCCCTTTGACATCGACGGTGTGGTGTACAAGGTCGATGCACTGGACCTGCAGCGCCAGCTGGGCTTCGTCACCCGGGAGCCCCGCTGGGCGGTCGCCCACAAGTTCCCGGCCCAGGAGCAGGTGACCACGGTGGAGGCCATCGACGTGTTCGTCGGGCGCACCGGCAAGCTCACGCCGGTGGCCAAGCTCAGGCCCGTCTTCGTCGGCGGCGTCACCGTGACCAATGCCACCTTGCACAACGAGGACGAGGCCCGCCGCAAGGACGTGCGGGTGGGTGATCAGGTGATCGTGCGCCGCGCCGGCGATGTGATCCCTGAAGTCGTGGCCGTGGTCCCCGACCAGCGCCAGCACGATGCGCTCCCTTTCACCATGCCACGCCAGTGCCCGGTCTGCGGCAGTGAGGCGGTGCGCGAGGAGGGAGAGGCCGACTACCGCTGCACAGGCGGCCTGTTCTGCGGCGCCCAGCGCAAGCAGGCGCTGCTGCACTTCGCGCAGCGACGCGCCATGGACATCGAGGGCCTGGGCGAGAAGCTGGTGGACCAGGTGGTCGACGCCGGCATCATCCGCACCGTGGCCGACCTGTACCGGCTCGGGCTGGGGCATCTGACGGCCCTCGACCGCATGGGCGAGAAGTCCGCGCAGAACCTGCTGGCGGGCCTGGAGCAGTCCAAGTCGACGACGCTGCCGCGGTTTCTCTTCGCGCTGGGCATACGCCATGTCGGTGAGGCCACGGCCCGCGACCTGGCGCGCCACTTCGGCACGCTGGACGCCATCATGAACGCCAACGTCGACCAGCTGCTGCAGGTGCCGGATGTCGGTCCGGTGGTGGCGGAAAGCCTGCACATGTTTTTCGCTCAGCCCCACAACCGGGAGGTCGTGGAGCAGTTGCGTGCCTGCGGCGTCCACTGGCCGGAGGGCGAGCCCGTGGCCGCAGCCTCACTGCCGCTGACCGGCAAGACCGTGGTGCTCACCGGCACGCTACCCACGCTCAGTCGCGACGAGGCCAAGTCCCTGCTCGAGGCGGCTGGTGCCAAGGTGGCCGGTTCCGTGAGCAAGAAGACCCATTACCTGGTGGCGGGCGAGGAGGCCGGCAGCAAGCTGGACAAGGCGCGTGAGCTGGGCGTGCCGGTCCTGGATGAGGCTGGCCTACGGGCCCTGCTGGTCCAGCCGACGGCCGTGTAGGACAGCATCCATTTTTGTTTCGAGGGCCCCCGTGCGGGTGGATGACTCTTCAGAATTCGAGCCTCATCCATGTCCAACCACACCACCAGGGAGAAACAAAATGGACCAATCGAAACCTGCCAGTCCCCTCGCCGCCGCCGCGAAGCCGGATGTCACCTCGGTAGCGACTTCGGCCGAAGCCGCCAACGCCGCGGCCATTGCCGCCGCTGACGCGCTGATCGCGCCGCCTGCACGCGCCAAGCGCGGCTTCGCGGTCCTCAGTCCCGAGAAGAAGCGGGAAATCGCGAGCATGGGTGGCAAGGCGGCGCACGAACATGGCCGCGCGCACCGGTTCACCAGCGAAGAGGCCCGCGCCGCCGGCAAGCGCCGCCACCAGCTGCGGATGATCGCTGCAGCCCAGGCGGCTGCGGCGCAGGCGGCCTCGGCACAGGCCACCCAGAGCAACTCGACCAACTGAGCCCCCGTCACCCACCGGCCCCGGGCAGTCCTGCGGTGCAGGCTCCCCGGGGCCGTGCTTTTGGGGGCTGTCCGCGGTGTGCGCCGTGTCCGCGGCGCGCCGGCGCGGGCCTCAGGTGGCGAGGGCCTGGGCGATCCGCGTGTACAGGGGAATCCCCACCAGGAGGTTGAAGGGGAAGGTGATCGCCAGGGCCGACGTGATCGCCAGCGCGCTGTCGGCCTGCGCCACGGCGATCCGCATGGCGGTCGGGGCCGCGATGTAGCTGGCGCTGGCGGCGAGGGTGGCCATGATGGCCACGCCGCCGGTGGACAGGCCCAGGGCGATGCCCACCCCGGCACCGAGCAGCGACAGGCCCACCGGCGCCAGCAGCGCGAACGCGAGCAGCCGCACCCCGTAACGGCGGATGCCGGGCAGCCGGTCTCCCACCACCAGCCCCAGCTCCAGCAGGAACAGCGCCAGCACCCCCTTGAAGGGATCCACGAAGACCGCCTTCATGGCCGTCACGCCGGTGTCGCCCGCGACCGCACCAATCAGCAGGCCGCCGACCAGCAGCAGCACCGATTTACCCAGGAACACGTCATGCCCCAGCTGGCCCCAGGGCGTGCGGTCCCCCGCCTGGCGGGGCCAGCGGGCCAGGAAAATCGCGGTGACCAGCCCGGGCGCTTCCATCAGCGCCACCCACAGGGCGGCATGCGCCTCCAGGGCCAGCCCCTGCTTTTCCACGTAGGCCACGGCCACCGCGAACGTCACCACGCTGACCGAACCGTAATGGCCGGCGATCGATGCGCTGTCCGCCCGGTTGAAGCGCCAGGCGCGCAGCACCGGAACCAGGACAAACGGAATCACCAGCCCCAGGGCGATGCAGCCGGCCACTTGCGGCGCGAGTTCCGCCAACGGCTGGCGACTCAGCTCCACGCCCCCCTTCAGGCCGATGGCCAGGAGCAGGTAGAAGGCCAGGATGTCGTACAGGCCTTCGGGCAGGCGCAGGTCGCTACGCACCAGGCGGGCGAACAGGCCCAGGAGGAAAAACAGGACGATGGGGTCTCCCACAGGGCCTCCGGTTCGAGGGGCCCGGGCGCGGCCCGGCGCCCGTGAATTGGGACGCCGGACTCTATCAGAGGCCGGCAGCCCAGCACGGAGGCAGGGCCTTGCGCAGCGCCGCGCCTGCCCCTTGCTCCAGGAGGGAATCGGCCGCGACTCTAAAATCAGCCTTGCGTCTCTTGGCGCTCCCCCATGAACGCTCCCCTCGACGTCTCCCAGTTTGCCCGCGCGGCCAAGCCGATCACCAGTTACCGCAAGTACTGGGCGTCGCGCTTTGGCACGGCTCCCTTCCTGCCGATGTCGCGCGCGGAGATGGACCAGCTCGGGTGGGACAGCTGCGACATCATCATCGTCACCGGCGACGCGTATGTGGACCACCCCAGCTTCGGCATGGCGGTGATCGGCCGGGCCCTGGAGGCCCAGGGCTTTCGCGTGGGCATCATCGCCCAGCCTGACTGGCAAAGCGCCGAGCCATTCAAGGCCCTGGGCAAGCCAAACCTCTTTTTCGGGGTGACGGCCGGCAACATGGATTCCATGATCAACCGGTACACCGCCGACCGCAAGATCCGCAGCGACGACGCCTACACCCCCGGCGACATCGGCGGCAAGCGCCCCGACCGCGCCTCGCTGGTGTACTCCCAGCGTTGCCGCGAGGCCTGGAACGACGTCCCCATCATCATGGGCGGCATCGAGGGCAGCCTGCGCCGCATCGCGCACTACGACTACTGGTCGGACAAGGTGCGCCGCTCCATCCTGGTGGATGCCAAGTGCGACCTGCTGCTGTATGGCAACGCCGAGCGCGCCATCATCGAGATCGCGCACCGCCTGGCGGCGCGCGAGCCCGTGGCGCAGATCACCGACGTGCGCGGCACCGCCTTCATCCGGCGCGAGACGCCCGAGGGCTGGTTCGAGATCGACTCCACCGAGGTGGACCAACCCGGGCGCGTGGACGACCACATCAACCCCTATCTCACCATCGCCGACCAGGCCAAGGCGCAGGGTCAGTCCTGCGCGAAGGAGGAGGGGGAGGGCGCCTCACCTGCGCCCGACGCCACCGCGCCCGCCGCCACCGCACTTGGCGCGGATCCGCAAGGCGCGAGGGTGGCGCCGCTGACCTTCATGCCCAATCACGGCCTCTCGGCCAAGCGGCGCCTGCCCCCGCGTGACCTGACCGTGATCCGCCTGCCGTCCTATGAGCAGGTCAAGTCCGATCCGATCCTCTATGCCCACGCCAACCGCGTGCTGCACCTGGAGACCAACCCGGGCAATGCCCGCGCCCTGGTGCAGGCCCATGGCGACCGCGATGTCTGGGTCACGCCCCCGCCCATTCCGCTCACCACCTCGGAGATGGACCATGTCTTCGGGCTGCCCTATGCGCGCAGCCCGCACCCGCAGTACGCGGACGAACACGGCAGCCACGACGGCGCCACCAAGATCCCGGCCTGGGAGATGATCCGCTTCAGCGTGAACATCATGCGCGGGTGCTTTGGTGGCTGCACCTTCTGCTCCATCACCGAGCACGAGGGACGCATCATCCAGAGCCGCTCCGAGGATTCGGTGATCCAGGAGATCGAGGACATCCGCGACAAGGTGACTGGCTTCACCGGCGTCATCTCCGACCTGGGCGGTCCGACCGCCAACATGTACCGCATCGGCTGCAAGTCACCCGAGATCGAGGCGGCCTGCCGCAAGCCCTCCTGCGTGTACCCGGGCATCTGCCCCAACCTGAACACCGACCACAGCGCCCTGGTGCGCATGTACCGGCGCGCGCGGGGCCTCAAGGGCATCAAGAAGATCCTGATCGGGTCCGGGCTGCGCTACGACCTGGCGGTGCAATCGCCCGAGTACGTGAAGGAACTGGTGCAGCACCACGTGGGCGGCTACCTCAAGATCGCCCCCGAGCACACCGAGCAGGGGCCGCTGTCCAAGATGATGAAGCCCGGCATCGGCAGCTACGACCGCTTCAAGCAGATGTTCGACAAGTTCTCGGCGGAGGCGGGCAAGAAGCAGTACCTGATCCCCTACTTCATCGCCGCCCACCCGGGCACCCGCGATGAAGACATGATGAACCTGGCGCTGTGGCTGAAGAAGAATGGCTTTCGCGCCGACCAGGTGCAGACCTTCTATCCCAGCCCCATGGCGACGGCCACCGCGATGTACCACAGCGGCCGCAACACGCTGCGCAAGATCCGCCGCGAGCTGCACGAGGACGATGCGGTGGACATCGTGCGCGGAGAGAAGCGCCGCCGCCTGCACAAGGCCTTCCTGCGCTACCACGATCCGAACAACTGGCCGCTGCTGCGCGAGGCGCTCAAGGCGATGGGCCGTGCCGACCTGATCGGCAACGGCAAGCACCACCTGATCCCGACCTACCAGCCGGCCGTCGACGGCAGTTACCAGAGCGCGCGCCGCAAGAACTCGACGCCAGGCGGCCAGCCGCAGCGCGGCAAGGTCCTCACCCAGCACACCGGTCTGCCGCCGCGCGTGACCGGGTCGGCCAGGACCCGGCCGGCGCCGAAAAAACCACGTTGAGCGGTTGGCGGGCTGCGACCCGCGTTTACATCCGCCTTCACCCCCGCCCTCATCCCCGGCTTCATTGGCGGCTTCATTGCCGGCCCCCAGTCAGCCCCCCGTTAGGCCGGCCGCGCGCTCGGCTCCTAGGATTTCGCCTTTCACGCGGGGGGCCGGATCACATGGGCGTTGCGCTGGCGCTGGGAGCGCTTGTCTGGACCGGCATCTGCCTGTGGGCGGCCCATCGCCTCGGGCAGTGGGTTGCCCCGGGCCTGCCGCTGGCGGGCCAGGTCCTTGCGCTGGGCGTCCTGCTGCCCCTGCCGGTGATCGACGAATTGCTGGCCCAGCCGCAGTTCGCGGCCTTGTGCCGCGAGCAGGGCACGCTGCGCCTGGCTGCGGGGGCGACTGCGGGGCGCTTCGTCCGCCTCAGCATCCTGCCGGACGAGCCCGTGCACGGCCTGCCCGTCCCGGTGTCCCGGCGCAAGCAGTTGTATCTCGATGACGAGACCCACCAGCCCCTGGCCAGCATCCACACCGTGCAGGCGCACCCGGGCAAGCTGGGACGCTGGATCGGTGCGGGCGACATTCCCCTGACCTTCCCGGGTCACTGCGCGCCCGCCGACCTGCAGGCGCAGCTGGCCCGGGCCGGGTTGCGGCCACGGAGGGACGACGGCCCGGGCGCGGATCCGCCCCTCCATTGAGGACGGGCCGCGCGGTCAGGCCAGCAGCTGCAAGGCCAGCGCGTCCATCGCGGCCGCCGACCGGTCGGTGGCCTGCACCGCGCGGGCCTGGTGCCACTGCTTGAAATTGCGCTGGATCGAGGCGGCGTACATCGGGTCGTAATGCGTGACCAGCAGCTCCTGGACCACCTCACGGGTGCCCCCTGCGCGGACCCGGTCTTGCCAGGCCTGGACGACGTCCTTGCCCCGCAGCTCGCTCAGGGCGGCCAGCCGCTCGCAGAAAAATTCGGGCTGCTGCACGAACCAGTCGTAATCCTCCAGCAGCAGGCCGACCCGCTCTTCGTCGCTCAGTTGCAGGTTCAGGCAGGGGCTGGCGCGCATGGCCAGGATCAGTGCCTCGGGCACCGTGACATTGCCGACCTTCTTGCTCTCGCTCTCGACGTACACCGGCCGCCCCGGGTCGAATGCGCGCAGCCGGTCCCAGATGCGCGTGTCGTAGTGCTTCTGGCTCGGTTGGGGCTGACCCGGCACCAGGCCCAGGACCGAGCTGCGGTGGTTGGCCAAGCCCTCCAGGTCCAGCACCTGGGCGCCGCGTGCCTGCAGTGCCTGCAGCAGGCGGGTCTTGCCCGAGCCGGTCGGGCCACACACCACGCGAAAGCTCAGGCGCGCCACGAGCGCCGGCAGCTGCGACAGCAGCTGGCTGCGAAACGCCTTGTAGCCGCCCTCGACCAGGTGCACACGAAAGCCGATCTGGTCCAGGATCAGCGCCAGCGAGCCGCTGCGCTTGCCGCCGCGCCAGCAATAGACCAGCGGACGCCACTCGCGCGGCTTGTCGATCACTTCACGCTCGATGTGCCGAGCCACGTTGGCCGCTACCTTGGCCGCCCCGCGCTTCTTGGCTTCGAAGGGGCTGACCTGCTTGTAGAGGGTGCCGATCTCGTGCCGTTCGGTGTCGGTGAGGGAAGGCCAGTTGACGGCGCCGGGCAGATGGTCCTCGGCGTATTCGGCCTGGCTGCGGGCGTCGATGATGGCGCTGAAATCACCCAGTCGGGCGATGGCCTGGTCTGCGGGCAGGGTCTGGACGGTCACGGCAGGCAGAGGCGGGCGCGCATCAGCGGGCCGCCAGGAGTTTGCGCAGCTCGGGCCACACGGCGGCGAGCATCAGGGGTTGGGCCTCTTCGGTGGGGTGGATCCGGTCGGGCTGGAAGTAGCGGGCGGCGTCGGGAAGTTGCGCAAAACCCTTGAGGAAGAAGGGCACGACCGCCGCCTGCTGCTGGCGGGCCACCTGCACGAACAGGTCGGAGAACCGCTCGCCGTAGTCGCGTCCGTAGTTCGGCGGCAGTTGCATGCCCACCAGCAGCACCCGGGCGCCCGCTTGCCTGGAGGCCTGGGCCATCCAGGCCAGGTTGTCGCGGGTCATGGGCAGCGGCAGGCCGCGCAGGGCGTCGTTGCCACCGAGTTCGATGACCACATAGCGGGGCTTGTGCTGGGCCAGCAAGGCGGGCAGGCGGGAGCGGCCACCGGAGGTGGTCTCCCCGCTGATGCTGGCGTTCACCACACGGGCCGGCAATTTCTCCTGGGCGATGCGGGCTTCGAGCAGGCTGACCCACCCGGTGCCGCGTTTGAGGCCATACTCGGCGCTCAGCGAGTCGCCAACCACCAGCAGAACGGGCGCGGCCGGAGCGGCCGGGACCGCCGATGCGGCGGCCAGGACTGACCCGGCCAGCCCCCACGCGGCCATTGCCGCCACCCACCGTCTGCGATTCCCAACGAACTGCTGCATGTCTGAATCCATCATCGCCGTCGAGCATGTCTACAAGTCAGTGACCGACTCGACCGGCACCCTCGATATTCTGCGCGATATCCATTTCTCCCTCGTTGCCCGGGAGACGGTGGCCATCGTCGGTGCGTCGGGCTCAGGCAAGAGCACGCTGCTGTCGATCATCGCCGGCCTGGACACGCCCACCCGGGGCACCGTGCGCCTGGCGGGCCAGGACCTTTTCGCGCTGGATGAGGACGCCCGCGCCGAGCTTCGAGCCCGGCAGATCGGCTTCGTGTTCCAGAGCTTCCAGTTGATGGGCAACCTCACGGCGCTGGAAAACGTGATGCTGCCGCTGGAGCTGGCAGGCCGCCGTGACGCGCGGCAGGCCGCCACCGAGATGCTGGGACGCGTGGGCCTGGGCCAGCGGCTGGGCCACTACCCCAAGGTGTTGTCGGGTGGTGAACAACAGCGGGTGGCGCTGGCCCGCGCCTTCGTGGTCCAGCCCGCGGTGCTGCTCGCGGACGAGCCGACCGGCAGCCTGGACTTCGCCACCGGCGAGACCGTGATGCAGCTGATGCTGGACCTCAACCGCGAGCAGGGCACGACCCTGGTGCTGGTCACGCACGACCGCGGCATCGCCCAGCGCTGCGACCGCCGCATCACCGTGGAGGCGGGGCGCCTGGTGGATTGAGCGGCGGCTGGTCTGGCGCGGACAGGATCCGGCGGGCCTCTTGCCGAAACGCTTCCCGCGCGCCGGGCGACGCGATGTGGGCGGCCAGGTTCTCCACCAGGCCCGGCCATGCGGCGTCCGCGTCCGCGGCCTGTTCCAGGAGCAGCCTGGCCAGGGGCCCCACGTGCCGCACCAGGGCGCGTTCGAGCGCCACCAGACGCGGGGCGGCCAGGCGTGTGGCGCGGTAGGCCTGTGCGGACTCGTGTGTGCCGACGGGGACATCGACCACCGAGTGCAGTTCATGCAGGCGCCCGTGCTTGTCCCGGCAGGCTCCGGCCGGCTGGAAACCCCGCGCGGCTTCGTCGCCGAGGCGTGACATCACGTCAAAGCAGGCCCGCGACACCAGGATCTGCTGGGGTTGCGCGAAATCCAGGATGCGGCGCGCGACGTTGATGCCATCGCCCACGAGGTTGATGCGGCCGTTGATGTCGGACACCACCCGCACCGGGCCCAGGTGCAGGCCGATACGGACTGGCAGTGAGGCGCCGTAGCGCTGCGCCAGCAGGTCGCGCAGCAGCCGGGCAGCCTGCAGGGCGGCCTGCGGGTCGCCGAGAAAGCACAGGGCCGCACCATCGCCGGTGTCGATCGAGAGCCGGCTGTCGGGCGGAATGTCGCGCAGGACCTGCGACACCAGGGCCGTCAGACGCTCCTTGATCCGGGCCTGCTGGTCCACCGACCGAGCGGAATAGCCCACCAGGTCCAGGAACAGGATCGTGCACAGCAGGTTACGCGGGCCCTGTGGCGAGAAACCGCTGGGCGGCGTCATCGGCGCGACCTGTGCCGGATCATGCCCATCGCCTTCTCCAGGCTGCGCCGCATCCGGTTGAAGGAGGCGCCCAGGACCGCGATCTCGCTGCGGCCCTGCTCGTTGAACTCCGGCACGCCAAAGTCACCGGTGCTGACCCGGTCCGCGGCCTGGGCCATCCGCCGCACCGGCCGCAGGATCAGCCATCCCATCATCAGGTTGAGTGCGATGAAGACCAGCGCGAAGACCGTGCCCAGAGACGCCATGAAGGTCGTGAGCAGGCGCCTGGCATGGGACAGCGGCAGGTCCATGGACACGCTCACGATCTGCGCCCCCACCACTTCGCCAGGCGTCCAGCCGAAGCCGTTGGCCGGTCCGTACAGGCGCAGCAGGCCGGCAGGCGCGGCGGACGGGGCGCCGTGGCATTGCAGGCAGGCGGTGTGCGTCACCCGGATCGGGCGGGCGATGAACAGGCTGCGGCCGCTGGCGGACATGCGCTCGGCGATGAATTCATCCAGCGCGGGCTGCTGGCGAAAGCGCTGCACCACGTCGGCCTCCCAGTCGGCGGTGCGGTTGCGGGGGTTGGTGGGATTGAGCGCCGCCTCCTTGTAGCTGTATTGCGGGTGCCGCTTGCGCAGGTCGCCGATGATTTCGGTGGCGGCAAAGGCCGGCACGGATTGCGGCAGGAACACCTCGGACACCGGCCGGGCCAGGTGGGGCCGCACATGGTCGACGGTGTAGGTGCGGATGGAGGTTGCAGCCTCCAGCATCAGGCGCGCCTCGCGGACCACCTGCAGTCGGGCGTTGTCCTGGAGGAGTTCCCGGGCGACGAAGGCGGCGGCGGCGAAACCCGCCAGGGACACGACGGTCAGGACCAGGTTGAACCTGAGGCGTAATCCCATGGTAGTAATCCTCCGCGTTGCGGGCGGATTCTATCGGCGCGGCACTGCAGCGCAGCACACGGATAATCGGGCGATGTCTGCTCCCAAAGTTCTCTTCGGCTTCCACGCCGTGGGCGTGCGCCTGAAGACCGCGCCAGCGTCGGTGATCGAGGTCTATTTCGACGCCTCGCGACGCGACGCGCGCATGCGCCAGTTCATCGCGCGCGCGCAGGAAGCCGGCGTGCGCCTGATCGAGGCCGATGGCGCCCGCCTGGCCAAGCTGGCCGGTAGCCTGGGCCACCAGGGCGTGGCGGCGCGGGTGCAGGCGATCGAGGCCGCGACCTCCCTGGACGACCTGCTCGATGCGGTGCAGGGGCCGCCCCTGATCCTGGTGCTCGATGGCGTCACCGACCCCCACAACCTGGGCGCCTGCCTGCGCGTAGCCGATGGCGCCGGTGCGCACGCCGTCATCGCGCCCAAGGACCATGCCGTCGGCATCAATGCCACGGTGGCCAAGGTGGCCAGCGGGGCGGCCGAGACCGTGCCGTACTTCATGGTGACCAACCTCGCGCGCACCCTGGGGGAACTCAAGGAGCGCAGCATCTGGGTGGTGGGGACCAGCGACGACGCGCCGCGCACCCTCTATCAGTCCGACCTCAAGGGACCGACGGCGCTGGTGCTCGGCGCCGAGGGCGCGGGCATGCGACAGCTGACGCGCAAGACCTGCGACGAACTGGTCTCGATTCCCATGTGCGGGGCGGTGGAGAGCCTGAACGTTTCGGTGGCCAGCGGCGTGTGCCTGTACGAGGCCCGGCGGCAGCGGTCCTGAGGGGCGGGTTTGCGCGCGCGGCCCGTGCGCGCCTCAGACCACGCCCAGTGCACCCAGCGCGGCGCCCGCGCCCAGCAGCCACAGCAGGTGCAGTCGGGTGCGCCACACGATCAGTGTCGTGGCGACGCTGATCGCCCACAGGGGTGCATCCGCGAGGTCGTAGCGGCGCCCGGTGGCCAGGATCCATCCGGTGGCCAGCAGCAGGGCCAGCACCATGGGTGTCATCCCTTGCTTGAAGGCGCGCACCCCGCGCAGCTCCCGGTTTCGGTGGCCCCATTGCGCCGTCAGGCAGGTGAGCACCGTGCTGGGAAGCAGGATGCCCGCCATGGCCAGCGCCAGTCCGATCCAGGCGCCCGCCAGGCCGGCGGCGTTCAGGCCGGCGTTCCATCCCAGGAGGGCGACGAAGAGGATGTTCGGACCGGGCGCCGCCTGCGCGATGGCGATCGAGGCGGAGAACTGGCTGTCGGATAGCCACTGCCGCTGATCGACCAGGTAGCGGTGCATGTCGGGCGCGGTGCTGATGGCGCCGCCGACCGCCAGCAGCGACAGCGACAGGAAGTGACTGAAAAGCGCCAGCCAGTCCGCTGCGCCGAACGTCAGGGTCGTGGTCATGGCGCGGGCGGGGCGGGGGTGTCGGCGAGCTTGCGCCAGGTGAGGCCGCAGGCCAGGCCACCCAGTGCGAGAAGCACCACGACCAGCGGCACGCCGAGCAGGCCGACGGCGACAAAGGTCGCGGCAACCAGCACGCCGGACAGGACCTGACCCAGGGGGTGGCGACGCAGCGCCGACATCAGCTTCAGCCCGGTGGCCGTGACCAGTCCGGCGGCCACCGCACCCATGCCTCGCAAGGCGCCTGCCACCTGAGGGTGCTGGCCGTACTGCACATAGAGCAAGGCCAGCCCCAGCACCACCACCAGCGGCGCCAGCAGCATGCCCGCCAGGGCCGCCATCGCGCCGCGCCAGCCGAAATGGCGCATGCCGATCATCAGGGCGAGGTTGACCACGTTCGGGCCCGGCATGATCTGCGCGACCGCCCATTCCTCCACGAACTCCTCGCGGGTCATCCAGCGTTTGCGCTCCACCAGCTCGCGCTGGGCGACGGCCAGGACCCCGCCGAACCCCTGCAGGGCCAGGGTGGTGAAGGACAGGAACAGATCGCCCGGGGAGCGGGGGCGGGCAAGGTCGGCGTCGGTACGGGTCACGGCGCGGATTATCCGGGGCGCTGCATGCCCCGGATTCTCCGGTGATAAGTCACACGAAGCGCCAGTTCCTGGTCGGTGAGGCCTGCTGGCCACGTCCGCAGCACTCCCGTCTGTAGGATGACTCCGACCTTCCTGTACGCCTTTTTCCCCTCTGAAAGCGAGTGATGTCGGATCTTTCCTCCCGCACCGGATGCACCAAGGACGAACAGCCTGCCCCGGGCGGGTGGCGGGCCCTGAAAAAGGCCGCCGCACGGTGCGCCGACTGGTTCGTGGTCCAGAGCCCGCCGATCCGGACCTTGGTGGTCGCCCTGGCGGTGCTGATTCCTGCGTCGGGCCTCTACTCCGTGGCGATGTGGCACCGGCAGGCCCGGGTGGCGCAGGAAGTGCGGCAAATGGCGGGCCAGAGCGGCGCAGACCGCCTCTGGAGCCTCGATGACTCCCTGCCCGTGGTGTTTGGCAGCGGCTCGCTGATCGGGTTCCTGGAGCGCCACCCGGTGGCGCGCATCACCGTGATCTACCGGCCGCTGCTGTGGAACGTCTCCGAGCGATTCGTGCTGGTCGAGTCCGAAGGACGGCACCACGCCTACTACCCCTCGGACATGGAGACCCAGATCTTCACGGACCGTGCCGTGACCGCGGCCTGGGGCGGCAAGCTCGCCTTCGTGCCGCGCGAGGAACTCAGTCCCGCCAGCCTGGCCATGGTGCAGCGCCTGGACCAGCGCTTCGCGGGCGCGCGCCCGCATTCGGAGAAGGAAGGCTGGAAAGCCGGCGTGAGCGGCGTGCTCTCCGGCGCGCTCACCCTGGGGCTGATCGGGTTCCTGTACTTCCAGCTGCGGGGCCAGCACAAATCGCTGAGATTCATCGAGGCGGGGCAGGTGCAAGGCAGCCTCGAGGACCTGGTGGGGATGGACGACATCAAATCCGAGGTGGCCCAGATCAAGGACCAGTACCAGCGCCGCGCCGAGTACGCCGAGTACGGCATCCACAAGCCGTTCAACGTGATGTTCAGCGGGCCTGCCGGTACCGGCAAGACCAAGCTGGCCTCCTACCTGGCCAAGGAGCTGGGCCTGCCGATCCTGTTCCACTCCGCGGTGAACCTGGAGACGGGCTATGTGGGCGGCGGCGCCAACACCCTGGGGCGCATCGTCTCGATGGCGCAGCGGCGCCGGCGCTGCATCGTCTTCCTGGACGAGGCGCAGGACCTGTTCATGAAGCGGGGTGGCCACCGCAAGTTCGACGACGACACGCAGAACATGCTGCTGGCGGTGCTCGATGGCGTGCGCACCCGGCACGACGCCGAGATCATCTGGATCGTGGCGAGCAACTTCAACCCCGAGCAGATGCAGATGGACGAGGCCATGCTGCGGCGCTTTCAGATGAAGGTGGACTTTCGCCTGCCCAATCTGCAGGAACGCGCCGCCATCATCGGCCACTACCTGTCCCAGCGCGCGGGCAAGGTGTCGGGCGATGTGGACCTGCGGCACCTGGCCGAAATCACCGAGGGCCGCAGCCCCGCAGACCTGGAGACCATCGTGAACCAGGCCGGCATCAGCGCCGTGCAGGTGGGCGCGATGATCGGCACCGAGACCCTGATGCAGGCGGCCGAGCGGGTGATGGTGGGCAACGTCAACACCAGCACCACCCAGTCGCGTGACCGCGACCGCCGCATCGTCGCCGTGCACGAGTGGGGCCACTTCCTGGTCGACCTCGAGCAGGAGCGGCACCGGTGTGGCAACGACTGGGACCGCATCCTGGCCGAGATGAAGACCCTGAAGATCTCGCTCAAGGCCAGCCCCCGCCACAACGCCCTGGGTTTCGTGTTCCACAAGCAAGGCAGCCACCTGCTCAAGACCAAGTCCGACATCGAGCATGACGTGCGCATGCTCCTGGGGGGCATGGCCAACGAGGAACTGTTCTTCGGCGAGGAAGGCACGACCAACGGCGCGCACAACGACATCACCCGTGTGACCCGGCTGCTGCACCA
>JACCDM010062334.1_pt1 | contig 46741 bp, 44 predicted proteins | sample 7445851 | NCBI WGS metagenome assembly JACCDM01 (sample SAMN15323438, study PRJNA562643) | freshwater metagenome | isolation source: river surface water | place: USA:Blue River Watershed | collected 2017-08-16
CTGGTGCAGAAAAAGGAGAGAAGAATACGATTGTTCATTCCTTCAACAGAAACTTTGCCAAAAGAGCTGATGGAAACCCAAATACCTATGCATTTGTGGCTTCACCAGAACTAGTAACTGCATTAGCGATAGCTGGAGATTTAACTTTCAATCCAATTACAGATACCTTAACTAATGAAAAGGGAGAACAAGTGAAATTGGAGGCTCCAAGTGGTGACGAGTTACCAAAGCAAGGATTTGCTGCAGAAGACGCAGGATATCAAGCGCCTGCAGAAGATGGATCAGCTGTTCAAGTAAAAGTTTCACCTAGCTCGGATCGTTTACAGTTACTTGATCCTTTTGCTGCTTGGGAAGGTTCTGATTTAGCCGGTTTGAAATTATTGATAAAAGCAAAAGGAAAATGTACAACTGACCATATTTCTATGGCCGGCCCATGGTTAAAATACCGAGGTCACTTAGATAATATCTCAAATAATATGTTGATTGGCGCAGTTAACTTTTTCAACGATAAAACAGATTCTGTTAAAAATCAATTAACTGGCGAATACGGTGCCGTTCCTGCTACTCAAAGAGCCTACAAAGCTGCAGGTATTGGTTCAATTGTAGTTGGCGATACCAACTATGGTGAAGGTTCTTCCCGTGAACATGCAGCCATGGAGCCGCGTCACCTAGGAGTTAGAGCAGTCTTGGTTAAATCATTTGCACGTATTCATGAGACAAATTTGAAAAAGCAAGGAATGTTAGCACTAACGTTTGCTAATGAAGCTGATTATGATAAAATTCAGGAAGATGATACTTTTAGTATAGTAGGACTGAAAGAATTTGCTCCAGAAAAATCGTTGACAATTGAATTGACACATAAAGATGGCTCCAAAGAATCATTTGTAGTAAATCATTCCTACAATGCTCAGCAAATTGAATGGTTTAAGGCAGGTGGAGCTTTAAATATCATCCGAGCTTCTGTAAAATAATATTTGTACATAAGGTGTAAAATGAGTAATTTTGCACCTTATTTCTTTAAAACTCAAGCATCATACCCCAAATGGCTGCGATTAATGCTGTAAAAATTTTTTCTGGATCTGCTTCACAATATTTAGCCAAAGATATTGCAAAATATTATGGCAAAGATCTTGGAGCCGTTTCAACTCTTCGATTTTCAGATGGTGAAATGTCACCAAGTTTTGATGAATCGGTACGAGGTTGTGATGTATTTATTATTCAATCAACCTTTCCATCAGCGGATAATTTGATGGAATTACTGTTAATGATTGATGCTGCCAGAAGAGCATCTGCTCATTATGTAACAGCAGTTATACCATATTTTGGCTATTCAAGACAAGATAGAAAAGACCGTCCAAGGGTAGGTATTGGAGCAAAATTAATTGCCAATTTATTGACAGCGGCTGGTGCAGATCGCCTTATGACTATCGATTTGCATGCAGGACAAATTCAAGGATTTATGGATTTCCCTGTTGATCACTTGGAAGGAAATGCCATTTTTGTTCCCTATTTAAAATCCTTGAATCTTGAAAACATAGTTTTTGCTTCTCCCGATGTGGGAGGTGTTGTAAGAACTCGAAATATGGCCAAATTCTTTAATGCAGAAATGGTCATTTGCGACAAACACCGTAAGCGTGCTAATGAGGTTGCATCCATGCAATTAATTGGAAACGTTGAAGGAGCAGATGTAATTTTAGTGGATGATTTAATTGATACAGGCGGCACCCTTTGTAAAGCTGCCCAATTAATCATGGATAAAGGCGCAAATTCAGTACGTGCAGTGGTGACACATCCTGTATTATCTGGAAATGCATATGAAAATATCTCAAATTCTGCTTTGACCGAATTGCTGGTAACAGATACAATTCCTCAAAAACAAACTTGTGATAAAATTAAGGTTCTTTCCGTTGCGGAGTTATTTGCAAAAGCTATTGGAAGAATCAGAGATCATGAATCTATCAGTTCATTATTTATAAAGTATTAATTTTTAACGTTTTTAGGGGATAGCACAGGCGAAAGACTAAAAACACAAACAACAAAAAAATGAAAAAATTAGAGGTTGTAGGTTACAAAAGATCAAGCCTTGGTACCAAAAGTGCAAAAGATTTGCGCGCTGAAGCATTGGCTCCATGTGTATTGTACGGTGGAAAAGAGCAAATTCACTTTGCTGTTCCAATGATTTTATTCCGTGATTTATTGTACACCCCAGAAGTACACGAAGTTGAATTAAACATTGAAGGAGACATCTATCGTGCTATCTTAAAAGACGCACAGTTTCATCCAGTAAATGAAATGATTCTTCATGTTGACTTTTTAGAAATTATTGCAAATAAGCCAATTAAAATCGATGTACCTATCAAGATTATCGGAAATTCTCCAGGTGTAATCAAAGGGGGTAAAATGGTACAAAAATTACGTAAGGTATCCTTAAAAGGTTTGGCAGAAAATATTCCAGATTTCGTTACTGCGGATATTTCAGGTTTAGATTTAGGTCAAACTGTAAAAGTAAACAAGTTGACTGTGGTTGGTTGTGAAATTTTAAATCCACCAAGCAATCCAGTAGCTACTATCGATATTCCAAGAGCATTAAGAGGTAAATTAACTGCTTAATTTCAAAGGATTTTTCCTGATAGAGATAAAAAAAATAACCACCTGAAAAGGTGGTTATTTTTTTATACCAATTACTATAAATTATTTCTTTGCAATTGTAATGGTTTTAACAATTGCTGCCTTTTCAACCTTTGCAGCTGATGAATCTTTAACAGCGATATAGGGAGCAATTACCAAAGAAACAATGGACATCAACTTAATCAAAATATTCATAGATGGTCCAGAAGTATCCTTAAATGGATCGCCTACCGTATCACCAGTTACTGCCGCTTTATGAGGATCAGAACCTTTCTTGTAAGTTTGACCATCAATTAAAACTCCTTTTTCAAATGATTTCTTAGCATTGTCCCATGCACCTCCAGCATTTGATTGGAAAATACCCATCAAAACTCCAGAAACAGTTACACCAGCCAATAAACCTCCTAAAACCTCAGGACCCATTGTAAAGCCAACAATAACTGGTACTATTAATGCAATTGCTCCTGGTAAAACCATTTGACGGATAGATGCCTCTGTTGAAATTGCTACACATTTTTCATATTCTGGTTCAGCCTTAAATTCCATTATACCAGGAATCTCTCTAAACTGACGACGAACCTCATTTACCATTTCCATAGCAGCCTTACCTACAGCAGAAATACAAAGTGCAGAGAAGATAAATGGAATCATACCACCAATAAATAACCCTGCCAAAACATCAGCTTTATAAATATCAATTTTAGTAATTCCAGAGGTACCCACAAAAGCTGCAAATAATGCTAAAGAAGTAAGAGCAGCGGAAGCAATAGCAAAACCTTTTCCTGTAGCAGCCGTTGTGTTACCAACTGCATCTAAATTATCTGTTCTCTCACGAACCTCAGATGGTAATTGAGACATTTCAGCGATACCACCTGCATTATCGGCAATTGGACCAAAAGCATCAATTGCTAATTGCATGGCAGTTGTAGCCATCATCCCAGCTGCTGCGATGGAAACGCCATAAATACCAGCAAACTTATAAGAGAAGAAAATACCAGCAGCTAAAACTAAAATAGGAATTACTGTCGACTCCATACCTACTGCCAAACCACCAATAATATTCGTAGCATGACCCGTTCCTGATTTCTGAACAATTGAATCAACTGGACGCTTGCCCATTGCAGTGTAATATTCTGTCACAATAGACATCAATGTTCCTACAACTAAACCAACAATGATTGAATAAAACACATCCATTGAAGAGAATTCAAATCCTCTTAACACTAATTTTGCTGGTAAAATTTCTTTAACTAAGAAATAAGAGGCAACAAAAGTAATCACAATTGACGCATAATTACCAATATTTAAAGCGTTCTGAACTGAAGAAGTTTCTCCTTTGATACGTACAAAAAATGTTGAAACCAAAGAAGCTAATAAACCAACACCAGCAATTAACATCGGTAATAAAACAGGAGAGAAGCCACCGTAATTATCTAAAACGTCAATTTCTTGTCCTAATACCATGGTTGCTAAAATAGTTGCCACATAAGAACCAAATAAATCGGCACCCATACCAGCAACGTCACCTACGTTATCACCCACATTATCAGCAATTGTAGCTGGATTACGAACATCATCTTCTGGTATTCCTGCCTCTACTTTACCTACTAAATCAGCACCCACGTCAGCAGCCTTTGTATAAATACCACCACCCACACGTGCAAACAAAGCAATTGATTCAGCTCCTAATGAAAATCCCGCTAATACTTCAATTGCCGTTTTCATTTCAACTGAAGTCAAAGCTTGACCTGCTGCAAATAATTGATAAAAAGTTATAAATAAACCTCCAAGGCCTAAAATAGCTAATCCTGCAACACCCATTCCCATCACAGAACCTCCTGTAAATGAAACAGAAAGTGCATTTGCCAAAGAACTTCTTGCAGCTTCAGCCGTACGAACATTTGCCTTTGTCGCAACTTTCATACCAATATAACCAGCTGTTGCTGAAAAAATAGCACCAATTAAAAAGGCAACTGCAATTAGTGGTGATGAATGAAAACCTTCACCTTCTTGACTACCCAACCATGCTAAAATTATAGCAGTAGGAATCGCAAAATAGGCTAAAATTTTCCATTCTGCTTTTAAAAACGCAATCGCTCCGTCGGCAATATAGCCTGAAAGTTTTTGCATGGTTTCATTTCCTGCATTTTGATTGGATACCCAACTAAACTTCCATGCAGTGTACAATAATCCTACTATACCAAAAGCAGGAACCAAGTAAACAATTGAATTCATAGATATTTGTTAAAAGATTAAATAATTAGAATTTTTCCAAAAAAATTTAGAACGAAAATAAGTTATTTGACCCAAATAAACAATTAAAATGGTACTCTAATTAATACTTTAAGTTTTTCTGGAACCCATGTTCCTATTGGATAAACTAAATCAAGTCCAAACACTTTAAAAATTCCATCAACTCTATAAATAAATTCTTGATAATATTTTTGTTGATTAACCTGTGGTAGGTAAAGAGCATTGTATTGAAGCGACTCTTTAATCCCATACATATACAATAAATCAAATCGTGTTAATAAAAACTTTCGAGGTTCCCATATAAAATGACCCTTCAATGACGTTCCTGAGGTACTAAATTGATAATAAGGTAATGCTTTAAATCCTTCATCGGTATTGGATGAAAATAAAATTTCATTGCCTTTAAAATGAGTAAAATCAAGAAAACTTGCAGGCTTTTGCAAAAAAGTATGGTAGCCGATAAAATAATTAAATTCTCCAAATCGATTTAAATTAATTTGCTGCTTTGCAGAAATAGATACAGAACTAAATGGATTATCCAAAAATGATTTCGTAAATCCTAAATTAAAAACAACTGCGCGAGCATTTGAAACATAAACTGATTTATTGTATCTCCGGAATACAGCGTTGGGTTGCCATTGAAGGTTTCCTTTAAATACGACTTGTTGGTCATTCGGAAAAAGTGTTTTTCCTATTTCATTATTTTCACCAAAATTGGAAGAAAACTTTGTTGAATTATTGAAAATTCCGTGTTCAACACTATTATATAAATTATTTCTTTTTCTATACTCCGATTCAACTGAAAATAAAACTGATGCAACGATTCTGTTTGAATAGGAAAGATTTGCATATTCCTTATTATAATATTTAGCATAGTTTTTATTTAACAATAGCGAATAAAAACTATTCAAACGATCTGAAATAGGAGACGTGTTGTTCATTTGAAATAATTCATTACCAAATTTCAACCCAAATCCTTGTCTTCCATTTTGAAATTGTCTATAGAAACCCAAACTCCCATTTATAGCCTCTCGGTTCAAAGCCCACCTTAAATCACTATAAACTTTAAATGAATTTTGTTTTTCAAATTGATTCACAAATTCAAACCTATACGTTAGTGTATTTCCATTCACTGCATTGAAATCATATGACATCCCAGAAATACGAAATGATTTCCCAATTCCTTTTTTTGAATAATCGTATAACTTGCCATTAAATAACTGCATCCAACTAAATTTTGGCAAACTATTAATAGAGTCCTTTCTTCGTTTTTCAGCACCTGCATTAAAAAGACTATCAGCCTCTTTATATGCATTCTTTTCTAATTCTGATAAAGGAATTTCCCTTTCTTTTTGCCAATACTCATCCGACATCTTATTAGCTAAAGAATCTACTTCTAAATCAAATTCAGATGCATATTCAATTTTGGAAACAGAATCTTTGGGAATCCTTTCCTGCTTTTCGATTTGTTTTAATGCCTTCTTTAATTTTTTACGAGTGATTTCTCCTCCAATAGATTTTTTAGCATCTTGAACCGATTTAATTTTTACTTTGTCGATCTCTTTAGCTAAATTTTTCTCTAATCGTTCTTCAATAATCTGTGGTTTCACCAAGAAGGTAGGGTCAATTTTTATAACATATTCTTTAATTTGTGTAATATATTCAACCTTGGCCCCAATTCCAACCATGTCAATATTTGAACGAACACTATATTGAATAGGCATCCATACGCCATTAAATAAAGCATTTTGCTGCTCAAACCTTGAAGTAGAATTATTGTCCTTAAAACTTAATTGAAAGGAGTATATAGACCAAGTATCTTCCACAACATTTAAAATACCTTCAAACAATTCATTAGAAGCGACTTTGGGTCGAATTTGAATTTTACTAATTGTATGATCATTTACTTTAAAGCTTCCAAGATAACTATATTGATAAAATTGAAATGCATTTGGCGCAATGGGTGAAATCAAATTTCCCCAAACACGTGACCTATAAAAATTTGTTTGAGCTACTCGTAAATTTAACCCATCTTCATTTTGTAGTTGAGCTGGCAAATTAGTTCGTTTTGAAATTACCTTTTCTTTGATTTTATTTGGTTTTTGGTAATTCACTAAATTTACCCCCTCTAACATATAAATAGAGCCCACTCGAATACCCGCATCCTTTTCCATTTGTTTTCCTACTGCCCACTTTACAACTTTAGACATGGAAGTGATCATTCCATTTCCTTTTACATATGCTCTAGCTTGATAACTAGCTATTTCTTTTAAATGAAAAGGCGCCATAGAGATCATTCGACGGATCATCCCAATCGCTGGATCCTCCTTTAATCCTCCAACTTTCACATCAGATAAAGTAACTACTTGTTCGACTAATACGATCTGTAAATTTTTCTCCGAATTGGTTTCTAATCGTACTAATACTTCTTTGGGAGCATGACCAACATACCTAAATGTAATTTTATGTTCTCCCGGACTTAATTGGAATACAAATTCCCCTTTTTCATTGGCATTCGTTCCTTTATTAGCCGTTTCAGACCATATGGTAGCGAAAGGTAGTGGCTCACCTTGTGTATTCTTAACTTGGCCCGTAATTTTTTGGGACCAAATGGGTGTACACATTAATAATAAGGTAATAATGGTTAGATATTTCTTCATGGTATTAAGAATGATTTCAAATATAAAGAATATTCACTTATGAAAATTCAAATCCGACTTATGAATGGCTTTTTAACAATATTTAATAAATTTGTTACTAAATGAATATATCTTCTCGACAGCTTTTCTTAATTCATCTCGCTCAAACTTCAGATGCTCCACTGGCTTTAGAAATTGAGAAAGCGGAACACATTTATCTACAAGATGTGAATGGTAAAAAATACATTGATCTTATTTCTGGTATAGCTGTTTCAAATGTAGGTCACAGACATCCTAAAGTAGTTGAGGCAATTAAAAAACAAGTTGATCAGTTTATGCACCTCATGGTGTATGGTGAATACATTCAATCTCCACAAGTAAAATTAGCTAAAGGACTGATTGATAGTACGCAATCTAGTCGATTAAATCAGGTTTATTTTACCAATTCAGGTGCAGAGGCTACAGAAGGAGCCATGAAATTAGCCAAAAGATTCACCGGAAAATCAGAATTTATCGCATGTAAAAATGCGTACCATGGCGCTACTCAAGGTGCTCTATCTTTGGCGGGGGATGAATTCTTCAAAAATAACTTTAGACCATTACTTCCCGATATTAAACATATACAACATGGACTATTGGCGGATTTAGAGCACATTAGCAAAAAAACTGCAGCTGTCATTATAGAAATTGTTGGCGGAGAAGCGGGTGTTAGAAAAGCTGAGAAATCCTATTTCCAAGCACTTCGAAAAAAATGCAATGAAACGGGGACATTGTTAATCATTGATGAAATTCAAACGGGATTTGGAAGAACAGGCACCTTTTGGGCTTTTCAACAAATGGAAATTGAACCAGACATTTTGTTAACAGCCAAAGGAATGGGAGGAGGAATGCCATTAGGAGCCTTTATTGCACCTAAAGAAATTATGAATTGTTTGACCTACAATCCTGTTTTGGGACATATCACCACTTTTGGGGGACATCCCGTTTCTTGTGCAGCTTCTTTAGCTACTTTAGAGGTATTATTTGAAGAAAAATTAATTGAACAAGTAAATGAAAAAGCAGCGCTTTTTCTAAACTTGTTAAAACATCCTGCCATTATAGAAATACGAAATTCTGGATTAATGATGGCCGTGGAATTTCAAGACTTTAAAACAGTAAAAGCCATCATTGATCGTGCTATAGAATTAGGACTAATTACTGATTGGTTCTTATTTTGTGACAATTCATTACGTATTGCACCTCCTCTTGTCATAAACTTTGAAGAAATAAAAATGGCCTGCAATATTTTATTACAGGCCATTGATTATGTTGTAAAAAACGATTAAGCGTGCTTTAACAAAGTCTCAGCTAAAACAGCTTTTGGAATATTTCCTCCAACTAAACGCTCTTTCAATTCACCATTTTTAAATACCATTAAAGTTGGAATCGAACGAATTCCTAATGATGCTGGTACATTTGAATTTTGATCTACATTCATTTTAGCCACTACTGCTTTTCCTGCTACTTCACCTGCCAACTCTTCCACAACTGGACCAATCATTTTACATGGACCACACCACTCAGCCCAAAAATCTACTAATACAGGTGTATTTCCACTTATTAACTCTTGAAAATTGGCATCAGTTGCCTCAACGTAATTTCCCATTTTATTATAATTATTTATGAATATCCAAATTTAAGACAAAACACGAAACTGTTTAAATTAGTTCACTAATTTTTTGAAATTAATTTAAAATCTACACTCGCCACCGCATTCAATTCATTAATCAATGATTTCTTTACATTTACTTGGGCTTTTCGACTTAAAAAATCAATTTGCAATCGTTCATCTTCATCAAAAACTTCAACAATCACCTTTTTATTTCCTTTATGGGCTTCTAATATTTGTTGAACAGTTTCTAAGGTGATTTTATCTAATTCTTTTAAATTAAACCGTAATTTTATTTCTTTTGTTCGATCTTCTAACACTTCAGATAATAATTCCATAAATTGAATTTTGAAGGCCATTTGATCTGAATATTGATTTTTTGATTTGTAAGTTCCTTGCACAAACAATAAGCGATCAATTCCAACAAATCGTTCAAATTCAATGTAATCCTTAGAAAATAAGGCAAATTCATAGGATCCAGTTAAATCCTCAATGGTAAAAATCATAAATTGATTTCCATTTGCTGAAGTACGGACATTCACTTTTGTAACAATACCAGCAAATGATTGCATGGCATTTGGCTTGGATTCTAATTGAGAAACAGTTGAATTACAAAAACTGGAAATTTCAACTTTATATTCATCTAATGGATGTCCAGAAATATAAACACCCACCAATTCCTTCTCATATTTTAATTGTTCCATTACAGACCAGTTCTCGCCCAATGGAATTTTTGGTTTAGGTACGTCATATCCAGAACCTGAACCTAAATCGCCAAATAGGGAAGTAGCAGCTGTATTTTTAAGTTCAACCATTTTAGAGGCATATCGAACAATTCGCTCTAAAAATGAAACATTTTCTGCATCTACTGCAAAATAGGAAGATCTAGAAATATCTTTAAAACAGTCAAATGCACCTGCATAGGCCAAATTTTCCATATTTTTCTTATTCACAATTCTCGTATTTACACGAGAAACAAAATCAAAAATATCCAAAAATTCTCCATTGGCAGATCTCTCTTCTACAATGACATCAACAGCACCTTCACCAACTCCTTTGATAGCACCAAGACCAAATCTGATTTGTCCTTTTTTATTTACGGCAAAAGCTCTCTCAGATTCATTTACGTCAGGTACCAATAATGGTAATCCCATTCGCTTGCACTCATCCATGAAAAACGTAATCTTTTCAATATTACCCAAGGAATTAGAAAGCACAGCAGCCATAAATTCAGCTGGATAATTAGCTTTTAAATAGCCTGTTTGATAGGCTACAAATGCATAACAAGTAGAGTGGGATTTGTTAAATGCATATTGGGCAAAAGCTTCCCAGTCGGTCCAAATCTTTTCTAATTTATCAGAAGGGTGATTATTCGTTGCTCCACCTTCCATGAATTTGCCTTTCATTTTATCGATGGTTGCCTTATCCTTCTTACCCATGGCTTTACGCAATACGTCAGCATCTCCTTTAGTGAAGTTTGCCAATTTCTGCGAAAGCAACATTACCTGCTCCTGATAAACCGTTATTCCATAAGTATCGGCCAAATACTCTTCCATTTCTGGTAAATCATATTCAATGGCCTCTCTACCGTGTTTACGTGCAATATAATTAGGTATGTAGACCATCGGACCCGGACGAAACAGGGCATTCATGGCAATTAAATCTGAAAAACGGTCAGGCTTTAAATCTCTTAAATGTTTCTGCATTCCAGCAGATTCAAATTGAAACGTACCGTTTGTTTCTGCTCGTTGATATAATTCATAAGTTATGGGATCATCCAATGGAATATCATCCAAAACAATTTCAACACCATGATTTTTCTTGATTAATCGAACCGCTTCTTTTAAAATAGATAGGGTTTTTAATCCCAAAAAGTCCATTTTAATAACTCCAGCATTCTCAATTACCCCACCATCAAATTGGGTAATCAACAAATTGACATCTTTATTGGTAGCAACAGGTAAAATATCCGTTAAATCCGATGGCGCAATGATAATACCAGCTGCATGAATTCCAGTACCTCTAACAGACCCTTCTAAAACCAATGCTTCATCAATAACTCGACTAGCTAAACCGCCTTGCGCTTTTATTTCACGCAATTGCTTTACTTGTTCTAATTCATCTGCTGATAAACCTTCTTTATCAGACAAACTACCATCACCTGTCAAGGGGGCATTTACAACTCTTTCTAAGGAAATTTTTGGTTTATCTGGTACCAATTTGGCCAAAGCATTAGAATCGGATAAAGGTAAATCGAGCACACGCGCCACGTCTTTAATCGACATCTTGGCTGCCATGGTACCGTATGTAACTATATGCGCTACTTGGTTTTTACCATATTTGTCAACTACGTAATCAATTACCTTTTGGCGACCTTCATCATCAAAATCGGTATCAATATCGGGTAATGACTTACGATCTGGATTCAAGAAACGCTCGAAAAGTAAATCATACTTGATGGGATCAATATTCGTAATACCTAAACAATAAGCAACTACTGATCCTGCTGCAGAACCACGACCAGGACCCACATAAACTCCCAAATCCTTTCCAGCATTAATAAAGTCAGCTACAATTAAGAAATAACCCGCAAAACCCATTGTTCGGATGGTATGCAGCTCAAAATTGATACGTTCTTCCTTTACCTGATCTATTTCTCCATATCGTTTTTTGGCCCCTTCCCAAGTGATATGTTCCAAGTAATCATCCTGAGAGGCAAATTCCAATGGAATTTGAAAATTGGGTAGGAGCACATCCTTCTTTAATTCCAAGGTTTCAACTTTTCCTACGATTTCATTGGTATTATCTATCGATTCTGGTATATGCGACCACAATTGGGTCATTTCTTCGGTCGATTTAAAGTAAAATTGATCATTGTAAAAAGCAAAACGTCTACCTTTTACATCCATATCATTTTCTACATCTTTATAGGTAGGAGTGGACTGCTTTTCACCTGTATTGATACACAATAAAATATCATGTGCATTAGCATCTTTTTGATCCAAATAATGCGAATCATTGGATGCAATCACTTTCACATCATACTTCTTAGCAAACTTTAACAAAACATCGTTAACTATCTGTTGCTCAGGAATAAAATGATTTTGAACTTCGATGTAATAATCTTCCCCAAATAAATCTAACCACCATTTAAACTCCTTTTCAGCAGCTTCTTCGCCATCTCGAAGAATGGCTTGAGGCACACTTGCCCCTAAACAACAAGTTGTGGCAATTAGTCCTTTATGGTATTTCAAAACCAATTCCTTATCAATGCGAGGATATTTAGAATACATACCCTCCATAAATCCTAAAGAACAAAGTTTAACTAAGTTTTGATACCCTTCTGGATTTTTTGCAAGGAATAATTGATGATATCTTTTATCTTTTTGATCTTTGGTGAACGATTGTTTGTGCCTGTCGGTCACTAAATAAAACTCACAGCCCACGATAGGTTTAACCCCATGTTTACCTGCTTCTGAAACAAATTGAAAGACCCCAAACATATTTCCATGGTCAGTAATAGCCACAGCAGGCATATTATCAGCCTTGGCTTTTTTGAACATGGCAGAAATCTTTGACGCCCCGTCAAGTAAAGAAAATTGAGAATGGTTGTGTAAATGGGAAAATTGCATGTTTATTCTGTCGGGGCTTTATCGAAAATTGAGGCGTTTAAAAAATCCAAAACTGGCTTTAAAAGTTTCGCATGTTGAATTAACTGTTCTTGAAAATCACTCTTTAAAACTTCTTCATCTGTAAAATGTTTCCAGAAGAAAAATTGTTTTTGTTTTAATAATTCAAGGTGAGGATGGTCTTCTGGATAACCCTTAGGTGCCTTTTTCAAGGCATCGCCTTGAAATTGACCAAAATTTGAAACAAATTTTGGTTTGTTCAACAATTCCATCAATTGATCTCCATTATAATCAATTTCTTGTCGAAATTTCACCAAATGTTCTGGTTCTGGCGCATACATTCCACCACCTATAAATGATTTATTACCTGGTTCAATATGCACATAATAATCCATGTAAGGTGAGTTCTTACCACCTTCTGAAAAAGCTGCTGAAAACCAAGGTTTGTAGGGAGCTTTGTCTTTTGAAAACCGAACATCTCGATAAATCCGAAAAACACAATGTTTCACTTCAACCCCTTGCATATTTTCAAATGCCGAAAACGCCTTAATCAATGATGCTACAAATTCATCAAATTGATTTTTAACAATTTGAAATTCCTTTTTATGATCTATAAACCACTCTCGATTGTTGTTGGTTTTCAAATCAGATAAAAAGGCAAATAGCGCAAGATTAAGGGGCATACATGGTGTATAAAGAATGAATAACGAATTTAAAAAAAATATTAGGATTTTGATAGTTAAAATGGTGGATATTTGAATGAATTTATTGATTTTTGTGAAATTTTTTTTGACAAAATTTATGAGGATATTAACCGGAATTCAATCGTCAGGTAGACCACACTTAGGAAATATCTTAGGTGCAATTGTTCCAGCCATTGAATTATCTAAGCAATCGGGAAATGAATCTTTTCTATTCATTGCTGATTTGCACACATTAACTAGTTTAAAAGATGGGGAAGCCATACGAAATAATACGTTAGCCATTGCTGCTGCTTGGCTAGCATTTGGCTTTGACACTGACAAAAATTTCTTTTATCGTCAATCTAAATTAGCTGCATATCACACCGAATTGATGTGGTACTTAAATTGCTTTACGCCATTTCCCATGTTGGCAAATGCGCATAGCTTTAAAGATAAATCGAGCAAATTAGCTGATGTTAATGCTGGCTTATTTACTTATCCTGTTTTACAAGCTGCTGATATCGTACTTTATGATGCTAATATTGTACCCGTTGGAAAAGACCAACGACAGCATATTGAAATGACTCGTGACATTGCTTCAGCAGTAAATCGATTGGCTGGAAAAGATATATTCGTCATTCCTGAAGCTGAAATCAGTGAAGAAGTAATGACTATCCCAGGACTTGATGGGCAGAAAATGAGTAAATCACTCAATAATTATATCGATATCTTTTTACCAGAAAAAGAGTTGTTGAAACAAATTAAGAAAATTGTTACTGATACAACTCCGCTTGAAGATCCAAAAGATCCAGATAATGACATTACCTTTAAATTATACAGCCTAATTGCTTCAACAGAGGAAATTGCGGCATTAAGAACTAATTATTTAGCTGGAGGATTTGGATATGGACATGCAAAACAAGCTTTACATGAAGTGATGTTAAGCAGATTCGCCGAAGCACGCGAAAAATTTGATTACTATATCAATCATCCTGATATTATTGAACAAAAATTAGAAGAAGGGGAAAAGAAAGTTGAACCCATCGCACAAAAAACCATTCAACGAATAAGAGAAGTTTTTAAATTTTAAACGATGTGGCCTAATTGGGATACCCTTTTATTTAAATGGATAAATCAGCATCATTCGAGCGGATTGGATTCGATTATGATCTTTTTCTCCAATAAATATGTTTGGATTCCTTTATATGTTTTTTTAATTGGTTTATTAATTTACCGTTTCAAAAAAATTGCCTGGAAGTACATCTTGTATTTAATAGTCTCAGTTGCCGTTTCCGACCAACTATGTTCTTCAATTTTAAAACCGTGGACACAACGGCTTCGACCTTGTCATGAGTCTGCCTTTCAATCTTGGATTCATTTGGCTGATGGCTGTGGAGGGCAATTTGGATTCTGTTCTTCTCATGCAGCCAATTCATTCGCTTTAGCTGTTGGTATTTATTTAATTACCAAGCAAAAATCTTGGTTATATATATTAGTTTCTTGGGCAGCAATTGTTTCATACAGTAGAATATATCTTGGTGCACACTATCCAATTGATGTATTGGTAGGTGCAGGGATTGGGACAGCGGTGGCGATAATAATTGGGAAGTGGAAAGTTGAAAGTTGAGAGTTATTTTTTTCAACTTTCCACTCTCAACTTTCAACTTTTACCAGCCACTGATACGTATTAACCCCATCGGCAAAATCGTTTAAGCCTGGTTGTTGAGCTTTACCAAAATCAATAAAATCTTTCCCTACGATACATTGAATTTTATCTTCCTGTTGAGACATTATTTGTTCAACTTCCTCCAAATGATCATAATAATGCACATGCAAAACTCCAACGGCCGATACTAATTCAGGTTTTTCAACCACTAATAAATTTCCTAAATCAAAATGTTGTACTTGATTTAACAACATTAGGGTCTTCTGGTATTGATAATTATTGGAATACTTATGATGATCCATCACGGTTTGGAAGGTTGTTAACACATCAAACAATGGAATCAGATTATAATTTCTCGGAACAAATATAGAAGAGACATTTCTGCATCCTAAACCATAATAGGTAAAGATATCTGCAGCTAATCCATGAAAATCCGATTCAACTTCATTACCCTTAATTATGGCAACAGAACTTCTATTTTTACGAATAAGATGAGGAATAGACTTAAAATATTGTTGAAAATAATTTCCTGCAAAATCAGAACCGGTTGCAATTACCTTATCAACGGAGGCTATTTTTTCAACAATTTCAATTTTATAAGCACTGACTTCCTGAATGGCCTGAATATACATGGTCATCAAAAATTTATCCTGGGAACTCAATTTCACCAAACAATGATGTCCAGATGCTAATACCATTAACACATCATGTAATCCAACAGCAGGCAAATTTCCTGGAAGTACCAATCCAACTTTTTTAGCATCAACAACTTTTGAATTACCTTCTGATTCAAAAAAATCATTCCATTTTTCGACAATAAAAAATTGATCATTAATGGCATCTATTGAATATTTGATTAAATCTTTGGTAAACCAAGGATTCTCTTGCATAGACCTTTCTATAAATAATTCAATTTTTTCTTTATTGGATGAAGAAGTAAAATAATCCTTTAGAGAGGATATTAAAGATAAAAAGCTCGTTTTCGACATAAAAAAAATAAATTTCGACTACAAAGTTCTAATTTTTTTACAATAGTCAACAAAAAATATAGACTATTCAAAAATCTGTTTGTAAATTGCATAATCATTTATTCACCAAGAACAAAGATTCTTAAAATTAATTGAAATAATGGCAATTATAATAACTGAAGAATGTATTAATTGTGGGGCTTGCGAACCAGAATGTCCAAATACAGCAATTTATGAAGGAGGAGTAGAGTGGACATGGGCTGGAGGAACTTCCTTAACAGAAGTTGAATTAGAAGATGGTTCTGCTATGGATGCCAAATCTCCTATAGATCCTATATCTGAAGAGTTTTATTACATTGTTCCAGATAAATGTACAGAATGTACTGGTTTCCACGAAGAGCCACAGTGTGCTGCAGTTTGTCCTGTTGACTGCTGTGTTCCAGATCCTGATCACGAGGAAGATAAAGAAACCCTTTTAGCCAAAAAAGCATGGTTGCATGCGGAATAAGTGTTAATTGTAAGGGATGAGGTAAGAGGGAAGAGGTTAAAGTTAATGTAGTTTAAAAATATTCTAAAGGTTCAAGAAGTTCTTGAACCTTTTTTTTTATTTAAAACTTAATATCAACCTCTTAATTCATAACCCATAACTCCTAATTCGTAACTCATAATAAATTGCCATTTTTGCAAAATAATAAATTTCAGGTTTAAATTTTGCCTAATTTTTTAATATTTTTTGCAAAAAGATAAAAAATAGGTTTAATTTTTATTAAAAATATTTGGAATTGTTGTAAAATGGCTTAATCTTTGTATCAGTAATCAAGCATTTATAACAAAATTTAATCAAGCCTATGAAAAAGTCCTTTACAACGTTCGTTTTAGCATTATTAGCATTTTGTGGATTTGGACAAGAAACAGTAACAGAAAATTCAAAATTTTCATTTTCGGGTTACATTGATTCCTATTATTTATTTAATGGAAATGGTCCAAAATCAAGAAGCAACTTGGGTGTGTCTGGATATGAAAGAGCATTCGATCAAAAATCAGATCAATTTTCATTAGGTTTGGTACAAACCAAATTTAATTACACAACAAAAAGTTCAGATGTTGTTGTAGATTTAACCTTCGGACCCAATGCGGACCTTGGTCAATATGGAAATGTAATTGGTCCACTCGGAGCTGGAAAAGCTACATCTGCAATTGCCATTAAACAAGCATATTTCAATTGGAAGGCCACAGATAAGTTAACTTTTACAGCAGGTCAATTTGGAACTCATATTGGATATGAAGTAATCGACGCTCCAGTTAACTACAATTATTCTCTATCTAATTTATTTAATAATGGTCCTTTTTACCATATTGGAGCAAAAGCAGCCTATGCATTTTCTGATAAGTCATCATTAATGGCAGGTATTGTTAATAACGTTGATAATTTAAATGACAATAATTCATCTAAAGGTATTATCGCACAATATTTCATTTCTCCAAAAGAAGGATGGAATGTATACGTAAATGGAATTACTTCAGACGAATCAAACGATAACGACGGAAGCAGTTATAACTTATTAGATTTAACTACATCCTATCAAATTACATCTAAATACTTTATAGGATTAAATGCAGCTTACGGTTCACAGACTGGCGATTTCCAAGGAGGAGGTAACGTTGGGAGTAAAAAAACTTGGGGAGGAGTAGCCTTATACTCAAATTACGCTTTCAACGACAAATTTAGCCTAGGAGCTCGATATGAAGTTTTTGATAATACCTCTGGAGCACGTGCATTAAGATTCATTGATACAGATGGTAACGCATCTGGAACAGATGTAAAATCTCTTACACTGACTGCCACTTTTACCGCAGCTGAAGGACATTTATTAATTAAACCTGAACTTCGTACTGATGCCTATAAAACAAATCAATTTATAGATGGAAACGAGAAAGAGACATCTAATCAAACCACTTTTGGAACTGTATTTATTTACAAATTTTAAAACAAAACATAAGTAATCAAGCATTTAAATTTTAAAATTATGGCAAATTCAAAATCTACATGGGTGCCTTTATTGGTACTAATCGGACTTTCAGTCCTTGCACTTTTCACTGAACTTCCTGGCACCATGCCAACAGAAGGAATTGATACAGGCGATACTGCATGGATGCTTGTTGCATCAGGACTTGTTCTATTAATGACTCCAGGCTTAGCGTATTTTTATGGAGGAATGGTAAATCACAAAAATGTCATTTCAACCATGCTTCAATCATTTATTGCGATGGGAGTTATTTCTGTTATTTGGATCATTTTTGGTTTTTCCTTAGCCTTTGGAGATTCAATTGGAGGCTTTATTGGTGACCCTAGAACTTTTTTCATGTTTAACCATGTGTTTGACCATAAATTAGCTTTAGGTTCAGCTGATCAGTTGAAATTCACGATTCCTTTCGCACTTTTTGCATTTTTTCAAATGAAATTTGCGGTAATTACTCCTGCGTTAATTTCAGGTGCCTTAGCAGAACGTATTAACTTCAAGGCCTTTGTTTTGTTTATGATTCTATTCTGTATTGCAGTCTATGCACCTTTAGCTCATTGGACATGGCATCCAGACGGCTTCCTTTTCAATTTAGGAGTATTAGATTTTGCAGGTGGTACAGTTGTGCATATGTCGGCCGGATGGGCAGCATTAGCTGGTGCATTGTATTTAAGACGTAGAAAATCACATATCGAATCCAATATTTTACCTCCTGCAAATATTCCATACGTACTTTTAGGAACAGGATTATTATGGTTTGGCTGGTTTGGATTTAATGCGGGATCCGCAGTAGGAGCATCTTCTTTGGCAGTTACGGCATTTTCAACTACACACGTGGCAGCAGCTGCAGCTGGACTATCATGGGTATTATTTGATGTCACTAAAGGTAAAAAAGTAAGTGCACTTGGATTTTGTATTGGAGCAGTCGTAGGATTGGTAGCTATAACACCTGCATCTGGATTTGTAACAGTACCAGTGGCTATTTTTATAGGAGTTGTTGCAGCTATTATTTCAAATATTTTGGCTCATTGGAGATTAAATTCAAAACTTGATGATTCTTTAGATGTTTTTCCTTGCCATGGAGTTGGCGGAATGGTAGGTATGTTAATGACTGGAATTTTCGCAACAAGTGCTGTAAATGCTGCTGTAACCACTAATGGATTATTCTATGGAGAAACAGAATTGTTTTTTAAGCATTTATTGGCCTTGGTAATCGTTTCAGCATTTGCCTTTATAGGTTCTTATATTTTATTAATTATCACAAATGCATTAATTCCTTTAAGAGTAACTGAGGAAGAAGAAAACTTAGGTTTAGATATTTCACAACACGACGAATCAATCAACTAAAAACAATTAAATACAACCACATGAATGATTCTTGTGGTTTTGTTTCAAACAAAGTCGGAAACTTTTAGATTCCGACTTTTTTGTTTTAAACTAATTCAAATAATAATTCCGATTTCATTAATCCATTTGAATCAATGGATTTATAACGTACTGGCTGAATCGTATTAACTAAAAGAGGATCATAAGGAACAGAAACTCGTACATAATTTTCTGAAAAACCTTCCATCTGTCCATCTTCAGTAGATTCTTCAAATAACACTTTTCCTTTAAGACCTATTTGCGTCTCATAAAAAGCTCTTTTCTTCTTTTCAGACAAATGATGTAGCATTTTTGCACGTTCAGATTTCTCACGATCAATCACTTTAGGCTTTATTGCTACCGCATAGGTATTAGGCCGTTCTGAATACGGAAAAACATGTAAATAGGAGACATCTATCTGATTAATAAACTCAAAAGTTTCTAAAAAGAATTCTTTCGTTTCACCTGGATGACCAACGATTACATCAACTCCAATACATGCATTGGGCATTAAATTTTTAATCATTTCTACTTTATTAGCATACAATTCACGTTGATAACGTCTCTTCATATGCCTCAAAACGGCATTAGATCCAGATTGTAAAGGAATGTGAAAATGAGGTACAAATTTTTTACTTGTTGCCAAAAATTCAATCATTGATTGAGTTAACAAATTAGGCTCTATAGAAGAAATACGAAAACGATGTACATCGTTTTGTTCTTCGATAGCTTTCACTAAATCAAAAAACGTTTCATTTCGCTTTCCATTTTGAATTCCAAAGTCACCAATATTTACACCAGTTAAAACAATTTCTTTCACTCCATTTTTTCCAATTTCCTTGATCATAGGTATAATTTCTGCAATTTTCCCTGATCTACTTTGTCCACGAGCCAAAGGAATCGTACAATATGCACAAGGATAATCGCAACCATCTTGAACTTTTAAAAAAGTTCTTGTTCGATCATTTAGTGAATAGGAGGCATGATAATCCAAGTCATATCTGATCTCAGAAGCAATTATTTTGGGTTGTGAAGACGCATTATCTAGATATGGCTGAATCAATTCAGACAATTTGAATTTTTCATTAGCACCAAGTACCAAGTCTACACCAGGAATCTCAACAATTTCTTCTGGTTTTAATTGAGCATAGCACCCTATGATAGTAACAATAGAATTTGGATTGATTTTTTTTGCTTCACGAACAACTTTTTTACACTTTTTATCTGCATGATCTGTCACACTACAAGTGTTAATAACAAACAAATCAGGAGATTCAATAAATTCAACTCGAGAAAAACCAATAGGTTCCAATGACCGAGCAATGGCACTTGATTCTGCGAAATTTAATTTACATCCGAGTGTATAAAAAGCAACTTTCTTTTTCATAAATTGAATCACAAAGTTAAAACAAAAATGGCGGGTTTCCCCGCCATTTTTCATAAAAGTATATAAATGCTTAACTAGATTTTCGCTGTTTTAACAGTTTTGATAATTCTTGATGCCACTTTATATGGATCTGCCGCAGAATTTGGACGACGATCTTCTAACCAACCTTTCCATCCTTTTTCAACTGTCACAATTGGAATACGAATAGATGCACCTCTATCTGAAATACCATAAGAGAATTGATCAATTGATTGTGTTTCGTGCTTACCGGTTAAACGTAAATGGTTATCAGCGCCGTACACTTCAATATGCTCTTTCACTACTGGAGCAAATGCATCACAAATAGTTTCATATGTTTTTCTATCTCCACAAGTTCTTAGTACAGTGTTAGAGAAGTTTGCGTGCATACCTGAACCATTCCAATCTAAAGCTCCTAAAGGCTTACAATGCCAGTTAATCGCAACATTATATTTTTCACCTAAACGCTCTAAGATGTAACGAGCAACCCAAATTTGATCACCAGCTTCTTTTGCACCCTTAGCAAAAATTTGAAATTCCCACTGTCCAGCTGCAACTTCAGCATTGATACCCTCCACATTTAAACCTGCTTCTAAACATAAATCTAAATGCTCCTCAACGATATCACGTCCAAAGGCATTTTTTGCGCCTACTGAACAATAATAAGGTCCTTGAGGTGCCGGATAACCATTTGCTGGGAATCCCAAAGGTTTATCAGTTTCTGGATCCCACAAGAAATACTCTTGCTCAAAACCAAACCAAAAATCATTATCATCATCTTGAATTGTTGCACGACCATTAGAAACATGTGGAGTCTTATCAGAATTTAACACATCACACATTACTAAATATCCATCCTTGCGTGCAGGATCTGGACAAATAAAAACAGGTCTTAATAATAAATCCGAAGAACCACCTTGAGCTTGCTCTGTAGAAGAACCATCGAAACTCCACATATCACAATCCTCTAGTTTTCCACTAAAGTTGTTTTCGATTTTAGTTTTAGAACGTAAACTCTGAGTTGGTTTGTATCCATCTAACCAAATGTACTCTAATTTTGATTTTGCCATTTTAAACTTGATTTAGTTGAAAAATACTTTTTTCGGTATTATTTGATGCAAAATTAAACCTGATTTTTGAATAAACAACAACTTTATCAAAATATTTATTGTTTTTTGAACTTGTTTTTTAAAAATTTGCATAAATATTTTAAAAAAGTACACAAATTAAGATCTGAATTCTTCAAATCGTAGTTTAATTCCTGCGGAAAAATGGCTATTTTTACTAAAATTAATTCACATAATATGGCAATCAATCGTTTTAAAGCATTAGACCTTGCTCAAACAAGGCAGAGTACGCATGTAAAAGTACCGACTGAAAAAGTAACTGATTATTATGGAAGCATGACTTTCAATGATGAAGTAATGCGTTCCTTATTATCTCCTGAGGCTTATTTAAAAATTACAACGGCAATTCAAACAGGATCAAAGATTGATCGTGATGCTGCAGATGAAGTTGCAGCAGCTATGAAATCATGGGCAATCTCTAAAGGAGCAACACATTACACTCACTGGTTTCAGCCATTAACAGGTACTACTGCCGAAAAACATGATTCATTTTTTGATATTGATTTGAGCAATGGAAAAGCTGTTGAAAAATTCAAAGGTTCAGCTTTAGTTCAACAAGAACCAGATGCTTCTTCTTTTCCGAATGGCGGTATTCGTTCTACATTTGAAGCGAGAGGATATACTGGATGGGATCCATCTTCTCCAGCTTTTATCATGGAAAATTCAACTGGAACAGCTACATTATGCGTTCCTTCAGTGTTTGTTTCCTATACAGGTGAAGCCCTAGACTATAAAACTCCCTTATTAAAATCAATTGAATTAATTGATAAAGCAGCTACAGCTGTAATTAAAGAATTTTTTAATCGTGATGTAAATAAAGTAATTCCTACAGTTGGAATTGAACAAGAATATTTCTTGGTTGATGAGGCTTTACACAATGCTCGTCCGGATTTAATGATGGCAGGCAGAAGTGTATTTGGGCATGCACCTGCAAAAGGACAGCAATTAGAAGATCATTATTTTGGATCAATCCCAAATCGAGTGAATGCCTTTATGGTAGATTTTGAATTAGAAGCTTTGAAATTAGGCATACCAGTTAGAACTCGACATAATGAGGTAGCTCCAGCACAATTTGAGGTTGCTCCAACTTTTGAAGAAGCAAATTTAGCTTGTGATCACAATGCATTGTTAATGGACTTAATGAACAAGGTTGCCACAAAGCATAAGTTCAAGGTTTTATTCCATGAAAAACCATTTGCAGGAATTAATGGATCAGGTAAGCATAACAACTGGGCGCTTGCAACAGATACTGGAATCAATTTATTAGGTCCATCATCAAAGCCGAAAGAAAATTTACGATTCTTAACATTCTTTGTGAATGTAGTAAAAGCTGTTCACGACAATGCAGATTTATTACGTGCATCAATCGCTTCAGCAGGTAATGAACATCGCTTAGGTGCAAATGAAGCCCCTCCAGCAATTGTTTCTGCGTTTTTAGGTTCAACAATGAATCAAGTATTAGATGATTTGGAGAACATGAAGGACATTGAAGATATTGCTTTAGAAAAAGGAGATAACGTATATTTAAAATTGGGTATCAATAAAATACCATCTTTAATTTTAGATAATACAGATCGTAACAGAACTTCACCATTTGCATTTACAGGGAATAAATTTGAATTCCGTGCAGTTGGATCTTCTGCTAATTCAGCAGCACCAATGACTGTTTTAAATACCATTGTTGCCAACCAATTAATTGCTTTTAGAAAAGAAACAGAAGCTGTATTGGAAAAAGGAGTGAAGAAAGAATTAGCCATTATGGAAATTCTTAAAAAATACGTTAAAGAATCGAAGAAGATTCGTTTTGAAGGAAATGGATATTCTGATGAGTGGGTGAAAGAAGCAGAAAAAAGAGGACTTTCAAATTTAAAATCTACACCTGAAGCATTAGACGTTTATACGCGTAAGGAATCAATTGAATTATTTACTAAATATGGCATTTATTCAAAAGAAGAAATGCATGCTCGTTATGAAATTGAATTAGAGAATTACATCAAAAAAATTCAGATTGAATCACGTGTAATTGGAGATATGGCAATCAATCATATCGTTTCAACTGCTATTAAATTCCAAACTTCCTTAGTAGAAAACGTAAAAGGACAAAAAGAAATCGGTATTGATGCTGAATTTTATGCTCCAACAATCGAAATGATCAAGAAAATTTCTGAATATACTTCTCGTATTGTTCGTTTACAAAATGAAATGACAGAAGCTAGAAAAGAAGCCAACAACATTGAAGATATTGCCGAAAGAGCCCATTTATATGGAACTAAAGTTAAAAACTTCTTCGATGATATTCGTTATTCGGTAGATAAATTGGAACTAATCGTTGATGATGATGAGTGGCCTTTACCAAAATACCGTGAATTATTATTAATCAAATAAGATACCATGTCAAAAACAAATCCAGGTTTTGAAGCAACTGAAATTGAAAAGCTTAAAAATCTATGTAAATCTTCTGGAAAGTCATATGTAACCATTGAAGACGAAGATTTACCTGTTGGCAATGACAGTGAAATGGTCCACATTCAATTTGTGGGCCATTTTAAAGGTCAAGAAGTAATTTTCGATGCCATGCTTTATACCCTTCAAATTCATTATGCAAGTGTGATTTATGAAGAAGCAGAACGCGAAATCTGTAATCAATATCCTTTATATGTTCCTTTAGATTTAAGAGACGAAACCTATCAGGCCAATGAACAATTGGATGAAGAGGTAGAAATGTTAATCTTAGAGGTAATTGATGAGCTAGAAGAAACAGATGAAGTTAAAGTTTCAGAATTTTTAACAATTGATGAAGATTTCGAATTTGGAATAGGAGTAGAGGCCGCGATTTATGTTCCTGCTTTAGACGAAACAATTATCAGCAATTTCATCCAGAAATTCAACCAAGGCACTTTTGTCCCAGATTTAACCATGTATTCTTTTAAATCAGAAGATTAATGGCAATTCCTGTATTTTATTTACCAAATCCTGAAAAAACAGAATCATTATCAATTGATGATTCCTTTCATGCCAATAAGGTGTTAAGATTAAAAACAGGAGACCCTATTTTTATATTAGATGGTCAAGGTAAAAAATACAAAGCTATTTTAACAAACAGCGATTCGAAAAAGTCAACTTTTTCGAATTTACAAGTAGAAATTCACCAAATAGAAAATACGCAAAAGTTAAATTTATGGATTGCTCCAACTAAACAAATGGAGCGAATGGAATGGATGATAGAAAAATGTACAGAGATGGGTATTCAATCTATTGGATTCTTTATTGCAAAAAATTCAGAAAGAAAAGAAATCAAATTACCTCGACTAGAAAAAATTGTCATTTCAGCCATTAAACAATCTAAACAATTGTTTATTCCGCAATTACATTCCATGCAATCATTTGATTCATTAGTAGAACAATTACAAAAATTGAATAAACATAATGGATTTGCTTACATTAATTCACACAATATTATTAGCGTTTCAACGTTTAGTAAATCAGATCAAATTAGTAATGTACTGATTGGACCAGAAGGCGATTTTAGTGAGAATGAAATTAAAAAATTGTTTTCCTCAGAATTTCAACCATTTACTTTAGGGAATTCAATCCTGCGAACTGAAACAGCTGGATTGTTAACAACTGCTGCTTTTGCTTTGAAAAATTCAAATTCAACCGTTAATAATTAATATTTTTACAATAAATGATAATAATCATAAAAGAATTTATAAAATAACAACGATTAAGCACAATTTAGAGTTAAATTTGTGCCATATTTTTAAACTAATAAAAAAATAACATGCAATTAGTTCTTCCAGCATTTTTTATTCACTGGTACGTTTCACTTTTTAGTCAGACATTTTTCTTACATCGCTATTCAGCACACAAGATGTTCATTATGAATAAGTTTTGGGAAAAATTCTTTTATTTTTTAACGTATTTATCTCAAGGCTCATCATTTTTGAGTCCAAGAGCATATGCAATCTTACACAGAATGCATCATGCATTTTCAGATACACCAAAGGATCCACATAGTCCAATGTTTTCGAGTAACGTTTTCACAATGATGTGGAAAACAAAAAATATTTACAATGCAGTTTTAAACCGTAAACAATCAGTTGAAGATCGTTTTGAGCATAACTATCCAGTTTCAAAAACAATCGAGAAAATTGGTGATTCATGGCTTTCTCGTATTTTTTGGGGTGTTGCTTATTCTTCTTTGTACATTGTAGGATTTGTATATTTCGATATGCACTGGGCATTTTTCTTTTTATTACCAGTTCATTTCCTAATGGGACCTGTACATGGTGCAATTGTTAACTGGTCAGGACACAAATATGGTTACCAAAATTATGATAACCACGATCATTCCAAGAACTCGTTAATTTTTGATTTCTTAATGATGGGTGAATTATTCCAAAATAATCACCATAAATTACCAAATCGTGTAAACTTTGCTACAAAATGGTTTGAGTTTGACCCAACATATCCAATGGTTAAATTATTAACCTTATTACGTATCATTAAGCCAAATATAAAGCCAGATGATGCGAAATTCTAAATATAAGGTAGGGGTAAGAGGGATGAGGAAGAGATTTAGATTAGCTTAAATAAAAAGACGAAATGAGCATTTTTGCTATTTCGTCTTTTTTTATTACCCTCATCTCTCATCCCTAATCTCTCATCCCTTATCACTTTTATCCCTTATCCCTAATAAACAACCTCCTTCACTTCCTCCAACTCCTGAATCTTCTCTAAATAGTCTGAAACCCTTTTTAAGAAACTTCCTCCAAGTGAACCGTCAATCACACGGTGATCATATGAGTGGGAAATATACATTTTATGTCTAATTTGTATATTATCGCCATCTTTAGTAGTAACAACTGCAGGTTTTTTCTCAATTACCCCAAAGGCTAAAATACCTACCTGTGGTTGTACAATAATAGGAGTACCCATAATGTTTCCAAATGAACCTATATTTGAAACAGAAAAAGTTCCTCCCTCTAAATCAGCTGGTTTTAATTTATTTTGTCTTGCACGATTTGACAAATCATTCACTTTTTGTGTTAGTTCAACTAAAGATAATTTATCGGCTTCATGTATTACCGGAACAATTAAATTACCATTTGGCAGGGCGACAGCCATGCCAATGTTAATTTGATCATGTTGAACAATGAAGTTCCCTTCAACAGAAATATTCATTCCTTTATAATCGCTCAACGCCTTTGCTGTTGCCAACATTAAAATTGGTGTATACGTAAACGGTTCTTTATATTTTTCTTTGAATTGTTCCTTTATTTTTTCACGAAATTGAACAACCTGAGACATATCCGATTCAATAAAAGAGGTCACATGAGGAGCTAGACGTTTGGAATCAACCATTCGTTCAGCTATCATTTTTCGCATACGATCCATTTCCATAACCTCATCGCCTGGTAAGCGATGACCAGCACCTTGACTCAATGTACCAGATGCAATAGTATGCTTAGAATTACGAATGGCGATGTAATTCAATACATCTTTCTTAGTAATACGATTATTTAAACCTGTACCTCTAATACCACTTAATTCACGTTGTGAAACTTTTTCTTGAAGACAAATTTGTTTAATCAATGGCGAAATCCAAGGATTACCCGTTTCTCCATCTTCTGGATTTGATAAAGTAACATCTGTTAGTCCAGCCAATGCCGTGTTTGCTTGAAAAACATCTTCCAATGAAAGTGCAGGAGGTATTTCTGCTTTAGAAGCAGAATTTTCTTGTGCATCAATAATACAAATAGGCTTTCCAATAGTAGCCACTTCACCTACTTGAACTAAAACTTGTTTTAAATATCCTGCTACCGGACTGGGCACTTCTGTATCAATCTTATCCGTGGCCACTTCCAAAATAAATTCATCGGCCTCAACAAATTCTCCTGGTTGTTTCAACCAATTAAGAACCGTAGCTTCCATGATACTTTCTCCCATTTTGGGCATTAAAATTTCTGTAATGGCCATATTAGATTAATTTCTTTCGTAACAAATTTAAACAAGTTATGGTAGACATTTCAATATTTTGTAATCTTGAACCACCTAATGTTAATTTTTGAGCAAAAATTTCTGTTGGAGTTGCTACTGCAATCCAAACCGTTCCGACAGGTTTTTCGTCTGTACCACCGCCAGGACCCGCAATTCCTGAAGTTGCTATTCCGTAAGTAGAATTATTTAATTTTCTTACTCCCTCAGCCATTTGTCGAATACATTCTTCACTCACCGCTCCATAATTTTCCAGAACTTTTGACTCAACACCCAACAAATTCTTTTTCAAGTCATTTGAGTAGGCTAATACACCTCCTAAAAAATAAGCTGAACTCCCTGCAATTGAGGTAAGTTTATGACCTAAATATCCTCCAGTACAAGATTCAGCAACGGAAATCGTTGCATTTTTTTCAATTAACAATTCACCAATTACTGATTCTAATTCATCATTTTCAAAACCAAATACATAAGAACCCGCGATAGGCAATAATTGTTGGTAGCAGTTTTCAATTTCTTTCTTTAATTGATTTTCATCCTCGCCAAAACCAGTTAATCGTAATTTTACAATTCCAAGACTCGGCAAATAGGCCAATTTAATATGTGAAGGTAATGATGCCTCCCAATCTTGAATCAAATCAGATAAATAAGATTCACCAATTCCAACTGTTTTAATTACTTTATGAACGATGGTTGGTGTTTTAAAATGCTTAGCAATTCGAGGTAAGACCTCTTGTTGCATAATTCCTTTCATTTCAAAAGGAACACCAGGCATTGAAACCCAAATAACTCCACGTTCCTCAAACCACATTGCAGGAGCTGTCCCTTGAATATTTCGAATAAACGTACAATTTGATGGTAAAAAAGCTTGTGAACGATTAATTTCAGTTAATTCTCGACCTCTTTTTTGAAAAAATACAGTAACATCTTCTAAAGCTTGAGGATGTAATTCCAAAGAAGCTCCAAAATAATCAGCCATGATTTTTTTTGTTAAATCATCTTTGGTAGGTCCTAATCCACCAGTAATTAAAACTAAATCTGCACGTGTTTGGGCTTCATCAAAAATTCGAACAATTTCTTGCTTTGCATCACCCACAGAGGACTTACGAACTGTTTTTACTCCCAATTTATCTAATTCTTGGCTAATCCATTGCGTGTTCGTATCTAGGATTTGTCCATAAAGAATCTCATCACCAATTGTAATTATTTCTGCTCGAACCATTTAGTTTTTGTAATTTTACAAAAATACGATTAAATCATACATGAAACATTCCGAAATCAATTTTAAAATTCAATTAGATGACCAAAATATTCCAGAACAAATTTCTTGGTCGGCAACAGATAATCCAAACGAAGGGATAGAAGAAACAAAAGCCATCATGGTAGCAACATGGGATCCTTATCATAAAGGAACATTAACATTACCCTTATGGACTAAAGATATGGAAGTATTGGATATGAAGCGTTTTTTTATTGAAATTATGGGAACGATCTCAGATGCTGCTCACCAGGCAACTGGAGATGAAGAATTTGCCCAAGAAGTTGATTCCGTGTGTAGAAAATTGTCACAGAATTTAAAGAAAGAGATCGAAACATTAAGTCAACAGCAATAACATGCGAATTTCCTCAAAATTAGTTTTTTATATTTTTATCGTTATCCTCAGTATTTCAACTGTTTTTGGACAAAAAGGAATACAATTTTTAATAAATAGAAATTTCAATCAAGCTGTTGCATTAGCCAAACAACAAAACAAGTTATTATTTGTTGAAGCATATGCACCTGATTGCCACGTTTGTCAATCTTTTAAAGGTACATTTGCCCAACCACAAGTTGGTGCTTTATACAATGCAAAGTTTGTCAATTATCAATTAGACTTGCGACAGCAGGCTAATTATCAGATTTTGCAACAATTGAAATTAATCATTAATGCAACTCCAACTTTTTTGTTTTTCGATCCAAAAACGATGAAATTAGTTCAGGCTAGGATCTTCAGTGAAGGTGAAAACTCCGTCATCAATGTGAATTCAATTGGCCATAAGGCAGCTAATCAATTAGAACATTTTGATAAGATGGCTGAGCGATTTAAAAAGGGAGATAAGAATCCAGGATTTTTGTTGAATTATGCAGAAATTGCAAGAATCTCCGGAGATACTACTACTAATATTAAAGTAATTAATGAGTATATTAAACAAGTACCGGTGAATCAATATACCTCAAGATCCATCTTTAATTTCATTGGTAAATCATTAATGAATAACGATAATCCCATTTTCGATTATTTTATTAATAATTTAGGTGTTTATCAAAGACAATTTGACCCGAATATGGTTCGAATGAGCTATGAGAATATTTTTCAAATTGTTTTAACAAGTTCACAGGCAAATAAATTAGGTGCTGTTGGATTGCTAAAAATCAAAAATCAAATGAAAAAAGTTGGTTTTGATGAAGGATCAATTGTTCGAAGAACATGGATGGTTGAAAGTTCAAATTTATTTAAAGCCAAGAAAAACAAAGAAGCATTAGCGGTGATTAAAAAACTGATTGATGTGTTACCTAGTGCACCAGGACCAAAAGAAAATCAGTTTTTATGTGATTTTATCAAATCAAAAACCAAAGACCCTAAAACATTACAATTCGCTAAAAAGAATTTTTGTGCGTTTGGAACGAGATAGAATTGAAAGTTGAAAGTGGAAATTTATCTAGTGGCAAAACGATAGATAATTACAACTAAACAAATTAAAAACATAATAATGGAAATTTTGTTGATTGTGTGCATTGCACGCAAATTAAAATTTCTATTTTCTCCTGGTTGAGGTTTTTTAAATACTCGAATAAAGTAATAAAACAATTCACCTAATTTAAACTGATCTTTAATTCTGCTCATAATTTAATATCTCAAAAACTTTCAACTTTCAACTTTCAACTCTCAACTCTCAACTCTCAACTCTCAACTTTCAACTCTCAACTTTCAACTTTCAATTATTTCTCCCTCCAATTCCCATCATCCTTGATCAATTGAATCAATTCTTCAACTGCAGTATCAGCATGTACTGATTTTTTTACTACATCTTGTCCACGATAAAGAGCAATTTTGTCTTTTCCAATACCTACATAGCCATAATCAGCATCAGCCATTTCTCCTGGGCCATTAACAATGCAACCCATAATACCAATTTTAATTCCTTTTAAATGATCTGTTTCTTTTCGGATTTTGGCAGTTGTTTCTTGTAAGTCAAATAAGGTACGACCACAAGATGGACAAGAGATATATTCTGTTTTAGAAATGCGCATTCTACTTGCTTGTAGAATCCCAAAGGCGAGTGAATTGGCCATTTGATTACATTGAACCAATTGAGATTCCAAAGTCAATTGTATACCATCACCTAATCCATCAATAAATAATGCACCTGCATCAGTTGCACCAAATAATTGAATTTGATCAACACTTAGATCTTTATATTCAAATTGTAAGATTACAGGATTGCTAACTTTATGTAACATCAATTCAAAAATTGCACGACGTACTTCAGGCATATTGTGTGCATTATTTGAATGAACAATCGGTACAAATGTAGGTTGACTTTTCAAAAATTGTATAAATTCCACGTGGTTGATTATTTCCTCAGCATCAACTTTTAAAAAATTTAATTGTGGATGTACGATGTCTATATTTTCAATTTCATGCAATTGAAAAAGAGGGAAGGAGTGTCCATTTTTTTGTTGCCTCCACACCTCAACATCTTGAATTTGTTTCAGCCCATTGGGTAACATAAAGTCTACTTCTTTAGATGCCGTATAAATAAAATCAGCACCCAAATCGTTCATTGCCCATTTATCCGGTTCTGGTAGATAAAAATAACCAATCGACTTCAAACTTTCAATGGTAATGATATCCATTCTAGAAAAATCAGCAATTACGCGTGGTAATTGATGGGCTCCAATGGTATAAACCTCATGAGTTTTTCTTCTTTGGTGTACAAATGGGTTTATTGGTGAATCAAAAGATTTATTAGGTAATTGATCAAAATTGATTCCCGGAATAAAACTTCCATGAGATCTTCTTTCAACATACCGATTGACTAAATCTCTCGCCACTGGCATTTCAAATTCAGGATCTTCTGTTAAGGAAACACGTACAGTATCTCCAAGTCCATCTTCTAATAAGGTACCAATACCAACAGCAGATTTTACTCGACCATCTTCACCTTCACCAGCCTCTGTAACTCCTAAATGTAAAGGGTATGCCTTGAATTGATCTTCTTTCAATCGTTTCACCAATAATCGATAAGCCTCCACCATTACTTGTGTATTTGAGGCTTTCATAGAAATGACAATATTGAAATAGTTTTCGTCTTCACAAATCTTCAAAAATTCCAAAGCCGATTCCACCATACCCAATGGTGTATCACCATATCTACTTAAAATTCGATCCGAAAGAGAACCATGATTTGTTCCGATTCGCATGGCTGTTCCATATTCTTTACAAATATTTACCAAAGGCAAAAATTTATCTCGAATACGATCTAATTCGGCGGCATAAGAGGCGTCCGTATAATCAATGGTTTCAAATCTTTTCTTATCAGCATAATTTCCAGGATTAATCCGCACTTTTTCCACAATACGGGCAGCCAATTCGGCAGCATTGGGAGTAAAGTGAATATCTGCTACAAGTGGAGTCGTATACCCTCGCTCTCTTAACCCTTTACGAATGTTTTCTAAATTTTGAGCTTCTTTCACAGACGGAGCTGTAATACGAACCAGTTCACAACCTGCTTCAATCATACGAATCGACTGCTCAATGGACCCTAAAGTATCCATTGTGTCTACAGTAGTCATTGATTGAACGCATATAGGAAAATCTGACCCCAACATTAAGTCGCCAATTTGGACGGGAATCGTTTCCCGTCTTTGATAGCTTACCAAAGAGGGTGCATAAATATTTCCTTTTTCAATAAGAAGATTCGAATGTTCCAAGCTTAAAAATTAATATACAAAATTAGCCAAAATATTTTACCAAGACTGTTTTTTATGACCTTTTACTGCATAAAATAAGATAAATAAATAACAAGGTAACATAATGATATAGGCCATTTGAGTATTACCAATTGCATCTGCAATTGAACCATAAATCAATGGTAAAATTGCCCCACCAGCAATCATCATCACAATCAAGGCCGATCCAATTTTGGTAAATTTACCTAAACCTTCAATTGCCAAAGGCCATAAGGCAGGCCACATTAATGCATTAGCCAATCCTAAAAAGGCTAAACTACCAACTGAAATAGTTGGATTGGGAGAAAACACGGTAAAAATTGAGAATATAATTCCCAAGATAGCCGAATAATTCAATGCTTTCTGCTGCGAAATTAATTTAGGAATAAATAATATACCAGCTATATAACCGGCCAACATCCCGTAAAGTGTGAAAGAAGTGAAATTTTTTGCTTCATCCATGGCAAATCCTTGAGAAGTTCCATAATTAATGATTGTATCACCAGCCATTACTTCAACACCTACATATAGAAAGAAAGCAATCAAACCTAAAACCAAATTTGGAAATTGAAAAACGGAAGTTTTGGATGCATCGCTTTTAACTTCTGCATCTTCCTCATCTGCGTCGATGTCAGGTAAGGTAGAAAAACGAATCCAAACAGCTAAAGCAATTAAAACAGCAGTCATAATTGCATAAGGTTTTACTACGATCCCTAAGTCAACTTGCGTTCCAACTTCATTTGAAAGCAATAAACTCCCAAATATAAATTGACTTAAAATCCCCGCAATTTTATTACAAATTCCCATAAAGGAAATACGTGTTGCGGCACTTTCACGAGGACCAAGAATTGTTACATAAGGATTAGAAGCTGTTTGTAAAAGAGCTAAACCAGATCCAATGATAAATAATCCCAATAAAAATAAAGGATAATTTTGCGTATTTGCAGCAGGAATAAATAAAAGTGTACCTACAGACATTGCAAATAAACCAAAAGACATTCCATTTTTAAATCCTGTCTTAGCCAATACCCAAGAAGAAGGTATTGACATCACAAAATAAGAAATAAAGAAGGCAGAGGCTACTAATAACGATTGAAAATTATTTAGTGCAAAAGCTGATTTAAAAAAAGCAATTAAAACGGAATTTACCCAGGTTACAAACCCAAATACAAAAAATAAAATTCCGATAATCATTAAAGGTCCGTTTACGGATGATTTTTTAGATGTCATATTAATAATCGTTAGTTAGTCCAAATATAGGTTTATTAGTTTTCCATTTACCTCTGGTAAAATCAGGAATTTGAATAGGAGCAGAGCCTTTTTTAATGGACTCTTCAGATAATGGTGAAATAGCAGACCAAGCCGCTGCATCATATACATCAATTGGAGGTGTAACTTTGTTTTTAACAGCTTCAATAAATGCTCTTAATACGAAATAGTCAATTCCACCATGACCAGCATTCTCTGCATCGGCAGCGTGGTTTTGCCATAAAGGATGATCATATTTCTCTTGATAAGGTTTAAATTCCTCCCAACTATGTTTTTTAGGAGAAATACCATCCAAATAAATCGATTTGTTATCCTCAGTCCAAATACCATTTGTACCCTGAACTCTAAAACCAAGTGAATAAGGGCGTGGTAAATTTGTATCGTGTGTAATTAAGATTGTTTCACCATTGGCACATTTAATCATGGTCTGAACAATATCTCCCAATTTAAATTTAACTTTTGCGTTTGGATGATCTGGTCCGCCTTTCTTAACAATATAATCATGAAGTCCCTGTGAAGAACTTGCCATAGACGTTAAATAAGTAAATTGATTTCCACGATTGATATTTAGCATTTCAGCAACTGGTCCTAAACCATGTGTTGGATAAATATCTCCATTACGTTCAACCGAATGTTGTGTTCTCCATTTTGCTTCTGAAAATCCTTTACCCCCAAACTCTACGCCTCCACCATAAGGACGAACTCCATCATTAAATTTAACTTCCCGAAGATCATGCTGATATCCACATTGAACATGTGAAAGGGATCCAAATTTTCCTTGTCTTACCATATTCAAAACAGCCATCACATCTCTTCGATAACAAACGTTTTCCAAGATCATACAATGTGAACCCGTTTTTTCATACATATTCACTAAATCCCAAGATTCCTGCAAAGTAACTGTGGCTGAAACTTCAACCCCTGTATATTTACCTGCTTTCATGGAAGCTAAGGCCATTGGAACATGCCATTCCCACGGTGTGGCAATAATAACACCATCTATATCATTTCGTTGTACTAAATTTTCAAAGTCATGTTCACCTTTTTGATATACTGCAGCTTCTTTTCTTCCTTTTTTGGCAATCATTTGTTGAGCAATTGCAATAGCTTTAGGATCGATATCACAAATTGCTACAATTTCCACATCTGATCGATACATAGCCATGTCCAAATGACTTTGTCCACGTAATCCAACACCAATGAAACCTAAACGAACTTTTTTTTGTTCTTCTTGATAGCCGGTAAGAATTTTAGGAAAAAGGGCTGTGGAAGAGCCTAATATCAAGGAATTAGAAATAAATTTCCTTCTTTTCATAGATAAATTATCAGGTTATTGATTAATGTAAGTTTATAATTTGTAAATAGTAATGTAAATTTATAGGAATTTTTCAAATATGATAGAGTCAAGAAAAATAAGTGTTTTTCGAAAAGAACATTTCAATGCTGCTCATCGGTTATCTAATCCCGATTGGACAGATGATAAAAACAATGAAGTGTTTGGACTTTGCAATAATCCTAATTATCATGGACACAATTATGAATTAATTGTACAAATAATTGGACCTATTCAAATTGAAACAGGTTATGTGATTGACATGAAAATTATTTCTCAGTGGATTAAAACTGAAGTAATAGAAAAATTTGATCACAAGAATTTAAATTTAGATGTACCTGAATTTGAACATCTCAATCCAACTGCAGAAAATATTGCTGTAGTTATTTACGACAAACTAAGAAAAGTGGTCCCTTCGGATCTAGAACTAAAAATTAGATTATATGAAACAGAAAGAAATTACGTTGAGTTCCCTGTTAATTGATCAAGAAAATCATTTGCATCAAGAGAAAGAGATGGGGGATAACCATATTGCAACGTCAGAAGACACTCCTTTAAGGGAAGATGCCTTTGAGCTTTCTGATGATGAAAAAATCAAAAAAATTGAATCTCATTTCAGAGAAATTATGATTACTCTTGGTCTAGATTTAACGGATGATTCTTTAAACGGTACTCCTAAGCGTGTAGCAAAAATGTTCGTTAAAGAGATCTTTAGCGGTTTAGACCCAAAAAATGAGCCTGCTGCAACCTTATTTGAAAACAAATTTGGTTATAATGAAATGCTTGTTGAAAAAAATATTGGATTTTATTCCAATTGTGAACATCATTTTGTACCCATATTTGGAAAAGCGCATGTCGCATATATCTCTTCAGGAAAAGTAATCGGTTTATCTAAATTAAATCGAATTGTACAATATTTTTCGAAACGACCACAAGTTCAGGAAAGATTAACAATACAAATTGGCAAACATTTACAAAAAGTTCTTAAAACTGAAGATGTAGCCATCATTATGGATGCAAAGCATCTTTGTGTATCCTCAAGAGGTATTAAAGACGATAATACATCTACAGTCACATCCTTCTTTGGAGGCAAATTCCAACAAATAGACACTAAAAAAGAATTTATAAGCGCAATCGAACTGTAACATGGGAAATTTCGTCATTGTAGGTGCAAGCAAAGGAATTGGGAAACAATTAGCTATTTATTTGATTCATGAAGGTCATCAAGTTTTTAATTTTTCTAGAACTCCTTCAGATATACAAGGAATAAATAATATAATTTGGGATGCAGAGAGTCATAATTTCGAAGTATTTCAAGAAATAAATGAGAGCATTGATGGTTTTGCATATTGTCCAGGAACAATATCTTTAAAACCATTTAATCGATTCACTCGAGCTGACTTTGAAAAAGATTTTTCTATCAATGTGTTAGGAGCCATTGGAGCCATACAAGCAATTTTACCTCGCCTGAAAGAAGCGACTTCATCTTCAATTGTCCTATTTTCTACTGTTGCAGTTCAAACAGGAATGAATTTCCACGCATCCATTGCAAGTGCAAAAGGTGCCATTGAGGGACTTACACGATCATTAGCGGCAGAATTAGCAAGCTCGCAAGTTAAGGTGAATGCAATTGCCCCATCCTTAACCAAAACCGATTTATCTAGCAATTTATTGAATAGTCCTGAAAAAATCGAAGTGTCTGCTAAAAGGCATCCTTTGAATAAAATTGGATATCCTGAAGACATTGCAAGTTTAGCTGTTTTTTTACTTTCAGAAAAAAACAATTGGATTACGGGACAAATCATCCATATCGATGGAGGGATGAGTACCTTAAAGCCCCTTTAAGTGCTCGTTAAAATGCTTTTGGTTCAAAGCTAAATTCACTTGATTCCATTCAATTGATTTAATCAATGGATTTTTTCTAATGGAACAATCTTTGATTGTACAATGGGAACAACATTCATCTAAACATGGATCCGCATGTACAAAAATTTCAATATGCGAATCTAAAGCTGCATTAATGGTTTCTTCAAATTCATGAATTTCTTCATGTACTCGATTTAAATCCCAATATCTTGGTAATGTTAAATGACAATCCATATGTAAATCTCCACCATATTGCTGAATACGCAAATTATGAAGATCAATCCATTCTGATTTTTGGTGTTTCGTTATCCAATCAATCATATTTTTAAATACGTCTGGATTCATTTCATCCATTAATCCAGCAACAGCTTGACGAACTAATTTTACGCCTTGATAAAACATAAACGTTGCAAATATTATCGCTGAAAGCGAATCGACCCAGAACCATTTGGTAAAATAAGTTATTGTCAAAGCAATAACTACAAAAATACCATTCAATGCGTCCAAACGTAAATGTTTACCATCAGACTCAAGTGTTATGGATCTATTTTTTTTCCCTTCTTTTACTAAAACGATTCCTAAAAGTCCATTTAAAAAAGCAGAAGCTAAAGAAACATAAATGCCCAAATCTAAAGATTCTATACTTGGATGAGCATAAAGATGTTGAACAGCATGTAAAAAAATATAACATGCAGCAAGGAAAATAAGAACACCTTCTAAACCTGAGGCAAAAAACTCAATTTTACCATGACCATACGGGTGGTTTAAATCTTTTGGTAAGGATGCTAAATAGATAGAATAAAAGGCAAAAGCACTTGCAACCACATTTACAATGGATTCCAAAGCATCTGTTAATATGGTTGTTGATCCACTTAAATAATATACCCAAAACTTAGCAGCCATTACTACCAAGCTCAAAGCAAAAGACCATAAAATCAACAACTGCTTTTTATTCATAACTTATAATTCATAATTTATAATTTTAAAGTTCCCATTCTTTCTTCATCACTTCCAACTCATCATAATCAGTTAAATCATACTTTATAGGAACTACACTCACATAGTTTGCATCAAGAGCATCCAAATCTGTTTGATTGTTTAAATCATTGTTTTCCAATTCACCATCCATCCAATAATAAGGTTGACCGTATGGATCTTTTCTTTCTGCAAAAGTTTCTCTGAATACAGCATTAGCTTGTTTTGCAACTTTTATTCCTTTGGGTGCCACTTCTGATTTAGCAGGAATATTTACATTTAGGGTTAATCCTTTTGGTAAGCCATGAATCAATACTTGCTGTGCTATTTTTATGATAAAATCATGACAATGTGAAAAATCTGCATCATGAGCGTGATCACATAATGAAAATCCAATTGCTGGAATACCTTCCATTGCTGCTTCTATTGCTGCAGACATCGTTCCTGAATATAAAACCGCAATTGATGCATTAGAACCATGGTTGATACCACTAACCACTAAATCGATTTTACGCCCTTTTAATAAATAATGTTTACCAAATTTCACACAATCTGCAGGTGTGCCAGAACATTTATAAGATTTAATATTAGGTCCAAAATCATTGGTTTCAGTTACTCGAATTGGAGTACCTAAGGTGATTGCATGTCCCATACCTGATTGAACAGAATCTGGAGCAACAACAACAACTTCACCCATTTCTGACATTATTTCAATTAATACTTTTATTCCCTTTGAATAAATTGAATCGTCGTTGGCAATTAAAATAAGGGGTTTGAATGAGCTCATATCTTTTGATTTTAAGAACAAAAATACGAATTTGCAGTTAGAAATTTCATCTATGTTCGTAAGAAAAGCAGACAAAAACGATATTATCAAGATTCAGGAAGTTGCAGAAGCAGCTTGGCGACCAACCTATTTACATATCATAGGTGAAGAACAGTGTACATACATGTTGGAATGGATGTACAATAGCCAAAAACTTGAGGAACAAATAGATCAGGGCATACAATTTTGGTTGATAGAAAATCAAGAATGCGAAGCCGTAGGCTTTGCTGCTTTTGAAAAAACTGAAAATGCTAAAGGTAAATTACACAAATTATATACTCATCCATCTAAAAAAGAAAAAGGGGCGGGGTCTCTATTATTAGATACGGTTAAGGCATATGCAAAAGAGCTCGGAGTATTAACGATTGAATTAAATGTCAATCGTCAAAATTCTGCCTATGAATTTTATGTGAAAAAAGGATTCAAAATTGCTTTTGAAATGGATTTAGAAATAGGAAATGGCTATTTCATGAATGATTATGTGATGGAATTAACCTTAGACAATTGATTCAATTGTAAATTTTTTTCCATTGATTACATAAGATTCGCCAACTTTTTTTCCTTTCAATTGTTGACCCAAAGGAGAATCCCAGGAAATTGCAAAATAATCTTTACCATCTAATTGAATTTTTCCCAAACCAACACAAATGATAAATATTCCTTGATTACTTTTTATCAATTGAATTGCACTATCCTTCAAATGATGGAATTGATTTTGATAAAGCTGGATAAGTGAAAGCGATTTATCCATCTCCCTTTGCATCATTTCTCTTCCTGTTTCATATTTATCACCTGCACTACTTTTTGTATCACCATCTCTCGACTCCTTAGCTAATTGATAAGAGTGCTCTGCATCAAGTAATTTAACCTGAATTTCTTTTGTAATCTTTTCAATTAGTTTAATTTTAAGTTCCAACATATTTAAATGCAATCAAATAAATTCATTTCAGCTACAGATCTCATTATTAATTCAGATGGAACGGCATATCATTTGGCCATTCATCCTGATCAACTATGTGATCGAATGATTTTAGTAGGAGATCCAGAGAGAGTTCCTATGGTATCTCAATATTTTGACAAAATAACAGATAAGATTCATAAAAGAGAATTTGTAAGTCATTTTGGTGAAATAAATGGTAAGAGAATTGGGGTTCTTTCCTCTGGAATTGGTCCGGATAATGTAGAAATCGTGATGACCGAATTAGATGCTTTGGCTAATATTAATTTCCAAACAAGAGAAATTAACCAAACGAAAAAAAGTCTTCAACTCATTCGTATTGGTACTTCGGGTTCCATTCAAACTCATGTTCCTGTTGATTCTTATGTAGTCAGTACGGCTGCTGTTGGTATAGATAATCTAGGTACTTTTTATCATTTTGAACAATTAAAAAATGATTTCGATGCGATCGAAATCGAAAATTTTGCACAAAATTTTCCGAGTAATACTCCTTATTATGTTGCAAAATCTAGTGATTTACTGTTGAGGCATTATAAAAAATTGGGATTTATTGAGGGATTGACTGTCAGCACACCAGGGTTTTATGCTCCTCAAGGTAGAGAAATACGATTATCCAATTTAAAAAAGAATTATTTAGATCAAATAAGAAATATCCAATTGGAAAACATAAAAACTACTAATTTAGAAATGGAAACTGCTTCTTATTATGCATTTGGTAAATTAATGGGACATGAAATGATCTCTTTCAATGCCATTTTGGCCAATAGAATTACGAATGAATTTTCCAAAGATCCTGAGGGACAGGTGAGGAGATTGATTGAGACAGTTTTGAATTATGAGTTATGAAAGAAAATTTAGCAAAGAATATTGAAGAGTTTATACTAAATCAAACACCTGAATTAGTTGAAAAATTAAGCATTATCCGTAATGTCATAAAAGAGGTTTGTCCTGAGGCAGAAGAATCCATTAGCTATATGATGCCTGCATTTAAATACAAAAAGAAGCCATTATGTTATTTTGGCGTATTTAAAACTCATATCGGTTTTTTCCCTACGCCAGGTCCCATAGCATTTTACGAAAAAGAATTAAAAAGCCTTAAATGTTCAAAGGGAACCGTTCAGATTCCCTTTAATATTGATTTACCTATAGATCTAATCAAAAAATTAGTAAGCTATCGAATGAATTCCATTTAAGCTACAAACTTTCAACTTTCAACTTTCTCCTCCGCGTCTTTATTTCTCACAAAAGACTTAAAGCCAAATTCAGGAGTGTAATTTTCAGTATTCTTAGAATAATACCCTTTTTCGTTATAAGGTCTTTTTCTTGGATGCTCTTTACAAGCTTGAGAACAAGCGCCTTCCATCTCTTTTAAACAATCTGGACAAATCGCTAAATGCTCATTGCATTCAGGATTTGCACAATTGACCATATGATCAGATGCTTCTTGACAAACGTAACATTTAGAAATAATTTCTGGATTAATGGAGTTTACAGGAGTAGCTACCCGGTTATCGAAAACATAACAAGAACCATCAAAATCTTCTCCACCTTCTTCAAGTCCATATTTAATAATTCCACCGTGTAATTGATACACATTGGTGAATCCTTTTTCCAACAAAAAAGCCGAAGCCTTTTCACACTTGATTCCACCTGTGCAATATGTAATTACTTTTTTATCTTTCAAGTGTTCAATTTCATTTACGTGATTTGGCAGGTCACGCAAATTTTCCATATCAAACGTATATGCACCTTTAAATCGACCTAATTCATGCTCATAGTTTGAACGCATATCAACTAAAACGACATCCGGATCATTTTTAATCATTTGTTTAAATTCTGCAGGCTTCAGATGTTTTCCTGTTCGAACACGCGGATTAACAGGTAAATCAGAATGAACGATTTCATTTTTCACACGAACGTGTAGTTTAGCAAAAGTGTGTGATTCGTGAGATTCTACTTTGAAATCAAAATTAGTACCTGCAAAAATCGGATCAGCTTCTAACCATTTCATATATCGGTCACAATCTTCTTTTAAACCGGAAACGGTTCCATTTAAACCCTCTGAGGCAACGATTATACGTCCTAAAAGGTTATTTTCTATACAAAATAAATGGTGCTTTTCTCTATACTCCTCTGTATTTTCGATAGGAGTATAATTGTAATAGAGAATAACACTGTAAGGCTTCATCTTCAACATGATTTACAGTTTTTAATACGTGAGTGACGATGGGGAGATTCGAACTCCCACACCTTGCGGAACTACCACCTCAAAGTAGCGTGTCTACCAATTCCACCACATCGCCAAAAAGTTTTCAAAATTACCAATTATTTACTTACTTGCCAATTGAAACTAACAAAAATCAATTTTTACAAAATGGCTGAGATTAGCGGAAAATTAATCAAGAAATTAAATGAAGTAACTGGTACGGGTAAAAACGGCACCAATTGGATCAAACAAGAATTTGTGATTGAAACACAAGAGCAATATCCTAAAAAAGTTTGTTTAGCTGCCTGGGGAGATCGTACTCAAGATTTGGCACAGGCACAATTAGGGGATACGTTAAAATTACAATTTTCTCCAGAATCTAGAGAGTATAATGAGCGTTGGTACACAGAATTACGTGCTTACCGTATTGACCGTGAGGCAAATACTGCAGGAGAGGCGTCAATACCAGATAATGTTGATTTTAATCCTCAAACAGGTGCTGCAAAATTCCCACCGATGACAGCGGCTGCTGAAGGGGATGATGATTTACCTTTCTAATGAAAGGATAAAACAAGAGTTGAATTTACAACTCTTGTTTTATCTTTATTGTACTTCCTAATTCATGTAATAAGGTATACAATCCAAAATAGGTTCTATTAATATATAAACCATGTTGGGAACCACGCGCATGTTTTGAATATCGTAACTGTTCGTTATCTTTTAACGCATCAGCCATTTGATAGATCTCATTAACATAATCCTTGTCAGAAAAATCAAAATATTCTGATTGAAATGGTCTTGCTAACAACTCGATCATGGAAGAAAAAAGGTCAAAATACTCTTGCTTTTCTTTATTTGAATCAGAAGGATGTATAAATTCCAACTCTTCAAAAATTTTCAAGGCATGTTCTCTATTTTTCAACACACTTGTATCTAAAAGTGCAAAATACGGTTCATAAAAAGAATTTGGTATAATCTTTACACATCCAAAATCAATAACACCTAATGTACCATCATCTTTAATCAAAAAATTTCCTGGATGAGGATCGGCATGAACCATTCTTAATTGATGAATTTGATAAGAATAAAAATTCCAAAGTCTTTGTCCGATCAAATTGGTTAATTCTTTAGAGGGATTGGTTGCTAAAAATTCTCTTAAATGCATTCCATCCATCCAATCCATAGTTAAGATTTTATTTGTAGAATATTCTTCATAATAATTTGGAAATTCTAAACCCTTAACATTCTTAAAAGCTAAAGAAATTTGCTTAGCATAATTCAATTCTTGTGCATAATTTGTTTCTTCTAATAGTTTTTCTTCTACTTCTGCCATGTAACGGTCAACATCTTTCTCATTTAAAGAGAACATTGTTAATGCAATTGGCTTCACCATTTTTAAATCAGCGTGTATACTATTTGCAACACCTGGATATTGAATTTTTACTGCAAGTTTTTTTCCATTTATTTTAGCTTTATGAACTTGACCAATTGAAGCTGCAAAACTTGCTTTCATTTCAAATTGATCAAAAATGAAACTTGGCGATTTTCCGAACTCGGTTTGAAATGTTTTAACAACCAAGGGACCAGAAAGAGGAGGGGCAGCATATTGAGCCATGGCAAAAGTATCCCTGTAAGCCTTTGGCAACATTCCTCTATCCATGCTTAACATTTGAGTCACTTTTAAGGCTGAACCTTTTAAAACTGATAAAGAATCATAAATATCTTTTGCATTTTCTTCATGCAATTCATTTTTATCCAAATCAGGATTTACCATTTTCTTGATGGAGAACTTTAAATAATTTCCACCAACCTTAAATCCAGTTCCAACAAATTTTGTTGCCCTAGCTACCTTGGAGACAGGTATATAAGAATTCTCTTTCATTAATTATGAAAATTCATCGATGTTTTATTCTGAAGTAAAAATTTCCCTAAATCGATTAATGAATCGAAAGCTGTAACTCCTAATAATTCAAAAGAAGCTTGAGTTGATTTTTCTATAAACTCATCTGTTTTTTCAAAATTCGGAGATGAGTCTTTTACCCAAAATTGGATTATCATCATGAACTGAAACCACAATCCATCAGCATATTTTTTTTCTAAATATTTTCTCGCCTTCACTTCTTGACTCTCAATTGCTTCATCCATTAACTGCTGAACATATTGCAAATACACTTCATTTGCGGATCTCAAAACTTGTGGAATACCAAATGATGGCTTTGCAATTTTATTCCAATTTTGTACAAAATATGAACGTTCATTTAATAATTCTTGAAAAAATGAAAATACAAAAGACAAGTATTTTTCTCGAACAGAATATGATTGATAAATTGGGTCTTGTTGACAATTCTCAATTGTTGATTGTATTTTAGAAACCCAAATAAGGCTTTCTAATCCTTCGAATGAAGTAAAATAAGGATAAAGATCCTTTTCTTCTAATTTTATCAATTTAGCAAAGGCATATAGGCTTTTGGGACTTTCGCCATGCTCTCGACAATAATTAATGTAAGCGGAGGTTATTTCTTGAATCATGATGAGTGTTTAGTTTTATTCAAAACATTCATTTAATCAAAAAAGTTTCAAATTCTTAATTCCATCGCTTGATGGACTATATCAGCCTCAATAAATGTTTCACCATAAGGTGTAAATCCCAATGAAGCATATAGTGGCATAACAGTTTGTTGAGAATGTAAATAGAAATATTTTACATTAGGAAATTGCTCTTTAGCTACATTCATGATATGTTTTATAATGAATGTAGCTAATTTTTTTCCTCGAAATTGAGCTAATGTTGCAATTCGCTCAATTTTGATTCCCTTATCCGTTTTTCGATATCGACCTGTTGCAGCAGGAACTTTATCGATTAAAAGCAAAAAATGCCTTGCAATTGCATCCAAATCATCAAACTCTTCCGAAGGCAAACACTTTTGCTCATTCACAAATACTTCAATACGAATTTGAAATACTTGCTGAATTTCCTCCAAACTCCTTGCTTCTATAATTTCTATTCTCATACTTGATCACTTTATCACTGTATCACTACATCACTAAATCATTGTATCACTTCTTCTCATATGCCTCAATAATCGCCCTTACCAATTTATGTCGAACTACATCACTACCGTCTAACTCCACAAATGCGATTCCATTGATACCCTTCAAAATATTTAAGGATTCACCCAAACCTGAAATTTGGTTTTTAGGTAGATCTACTTGAGATTTATCTCCTGTTATAATTATTTTAGATTGAATACCCATACGAGTCAAAAACATTTTCATTTGCATTGAAGTCGTATTTTGTGCCTCATCCAATAAAATAAAAGCTTTATTCAAGGTTCTACCACGCATGTAAGCTAAAGGAGCAATTTCTATCGTTCGGTTTTCAATGTAAAATTTCAACTTTTCGGCTGGAATCATATCATCCAAAGCATCATAAATTGGACGTAAATAAGGATCTATCTTTTCTTTTAAATCGCCCGGTAAAAATCCAAGATTTTCCCCAGCTTCTACAGCAGGGCGAGTAATGATAATCTTTTTTACTTCCTTGTTTTTTAAAGCTTTGACAGCTAAGGCAACTGCTGTGTAGGTTTTACCAGTTCCTGCAGGTCCAATCGCAAAAACGATATCATTTTTAGTGGCTGCTTCCACTAACTTTCGTTGATTGGGAGTTTTAACTTTAATAACTAAACCCTTATTACCAAACAAAAGAACATCTTTATCCTCCACCCAAGGCGTAAGTACTTCTTCGCCTGTTGGATTTAACACGGCTTCAATATAAGTCTTTACATGAACGGGTAGTAAAGAATGATGTTTTTCAATATGCTGAACACATTGATTGACAATTGCCTCGATTAAGGCAATTTGATCATCTGAACCTCGAACGGTTAAATGCTCACCGCGAGCAATAAGTTTAGATTGTGGAAATGAATCCACTAATAATTGGAAATTACTATTTGAAGGACCCAACAAATCTATTAAGGACACTTCGGATAAGTTGATAATTTTCTCTAACAAGTATGAAATATTTTGGAGTTAAACTTTTACATAAAAATAATCAAAAGGATAAATTTATTCCTACAAGAAAGGTGATAATTTTACATAAATTTTTTGTAAAATTGTTCTATGGAAATAAATAGTTCATCAAATCAAGTTAGAAGAGGAAATCAATCTGCTATTTCGCGTGGAAATGGCCCAGCCCGATTAAGCGATTTAGGTTTAGGAAAATTACCTCCTCAAGCTGTTGATTTGGAAGAGGCTCTTTTAGGAGCTTTGATGTTGGAAAAGGAACC
>JACCDM010961144.1_pt1 | contig 46566 bp, 89 predicted proteins | sample 7445851 | NCBI WGS metagenome assembly JACCDM01 (sample SAMN15323438, study PRJNA562643) | freshwater metagenome | isolation source: river surface water | place: USA:Blue River Watershed | collected 2017-08-16
AAGCGTGGCACGATGACTTCATTCCACTCATAACGTCTAACATAATAATCATCACCAAGTTTAGAAATATTAGGATTTTTTGCTAATATTTTATCAGTAATTGGAAAATCAACTTTTTTATCTACTGATTTACGCTTAAAAAATGCGCCTCTAGCAAATTGTTGATTTGAATCACTAATCACATTCCAATCAACACCTATATTAGCTAACATTTCTTTACGGTCTTTAGTTGACTTACCTGATAATTCTTTAGGTGAAAAATGATTACAGGCTAATAATGATACAGAGTTTTTCATAGCATCAATTTGTCGCCAAACAATGTTATCAAAACAAGATTGGGCATCAGGTAATTGATATACTCGACAATCAAACGTAGCATCTTTATTAACATGAGATGGTATTAAGTCTCGCACAATTTTATTAAATTTAACAGATGCAGTAGCAGATAAATTAGAAATATATTTCTGCACCGTACCGTCAAACATAACATCGGGTCCGAAAAATACCATCGAAATTTCATCGCTTTGGCAATAGATAAAGCTAGGATTAAATTCTTTCCCAAGCTCTAAGCAAGTATATTTCATACAATCCATAAATGCTTGTGAGTATGGTTTTTCTAATCCTTTACAAAACGTGTGAAAATGTCTTCCGTCGGCCCGACAGACTATTGGCAGACCCTTCATAAATTTTTGTAAGGTAAAATTCTTCTCATACTGCTTAAACTCGTTACCTAGTTCTTCAAAAGTTCTAGCTTTCTGTGGATATACTAAATTCATATTTATTCCTATTATTCTACCAAAAAGTTGTGTTTGAGTGTCAGGTCATTTACTAAGTATTCGACATCATGCACTTCATTAGGAAAAATCATATTCCACTTATTCAACATGCCCAATATTTTAGCATTAGGTATAGTGTCTCGTGTACTATTATCTTTCAATAGAGTATGCAAATGTTTTTCTTTATACACCATTTTAACATGTGCATTGTAATCATACAATAATGAAAGTGTTTTATTACGCATTAAATTCGTGATGTTGGTAGAGTCCCACACAAATGATTCATGCTTTCTCAATAGCTTTTTAGCTTCATTTATCGCATGTTGATATACTTGACCTGTATTATCACCTTGTTTGACACCAAGTTCTTCTTTAATATCATCAAATGAAATAACAGGTAAGTCTTTATACTGTGTATTTCTTACTGATGATTTACCTGAACATGGTAATCCACTTAACATAATGACATTAGACCCTGTCTCTTTGTAAAATGGATAATTGTTAGCTATATTCTTTTTAAGGAAGTATTCTACCTTAGTAATATCATCAGGGAATGCATAAGGTCTTGTTAAACAGTTTTCTTCTGATATTACTTCATGGAATAGTTTAATATCATCTAGTGCATTTTGTTTATCGACGAAATGACGACCATTCATATCAGCATATGCTACTTCTAATAAACAGTCTAATGGTAACTGATATGACAAATCATATGCCATATATTCAGGTGTCAAGTTATTATGTTCACTAAATGCAAAAAATGGTACTTGGTGAGTACTGATAATATTACAGATACTTTCCCTAACTTGAAATGGAATATCTAATTCATACAATATCTTTCTTGTATCAAAAGACCCTAGCTTAGAATGACCTTTAGAGGTGATTCTAGTACCTTCATGCTTTGTGCATACAGGTTTAGATATATCATGGAATAATGCACTATAAAAAATAATGAATTGTTTTTCTAATGAATATTGGTCAAATGGTTTATTGATATGGTTTTCTCGTAATGAGTCTAAAACCATTTTTGTATGGGTCCAAACGTCACCTTCTGCATGATAAAAACTATCCTGTGGAGTATCTTTCAGTTTAGATAATATTGGGAACAGGTCTAGGAACACATCATAATTTGACGTATTAATTAGACTTTGTAAAGTTTTATACATGATTAAAATTCCTATGTTTGTGGTATTCTAACATAGGAATTTATTTATTTCAATGGATAGTAGGGTTGTTCTTGATATGCTCTAATAATTTATTCTTAAAGTCCTGTATTTCAGCGAGTGCTTCTTTAGCTTCTTGAAGTGCTTCTGAAATTTCATCTTCATTATTAGAATGCACCATCTTGTAAATCCTCTCTTGTTAAGGTTTGATGTTCGACAAATTGTAAGGTTATTCTATATTGAATAACAGTCTGGTCTTCATTAAATTTTACCAATTGTGGATTATACGTGACATTTATATTAACGCAAGCACAATCTGGAATAGCAGGAATTTTCAATGCCTCCCCCTCACGGCCAGGTCTTCCATCCATAAAGAAAATAGTAAATTCATAAGGATATGTTAACATCGGACCTATTGAAGATTTCCCTGGCGTTGCTGCCTTCTTAAACTCGTTAATTGCTTTTAATACCATTATAGATTCTTGTTTATTTCGTGGTGTTAAAAGAAACTCAAACGTATGTTTACGTAAACCAATACCTTGCAGTACTAATTCAGAATCCATATTAAAAATCATACCTGACTCATTAGCAGCTACATTTAATCCATAGTCAACTACTGCTTCATTACTTAATGCGTCAGCCGCACCACTAAGAAATCGTGAAGTAGTATTACCTGTAACACCACCAATTACACTAACAAGTGGAGCAGTCGCCGCTTTTACAGCATCAGTACCTAAACTCATAACATTTTTACCATTTAACGGACTATCAAATGCATCCCAATTTACTTGATATGACATATTAATAGGCTGTGTTAATGGTAAAACAATAGATGATTTGTAATTAGTTTTATCACCATAACCTGAATTAGCAACAGGTGTACCGTCTTCTACTTTACTTGATTGTCTTCCACGTTTATATTCAAACATACGGAAATATATATAAGCAGATACATCACTACTATCATAAACCTCAATAAAACTCTTTTCCTCAGATGCTTGTGAAAGTACACGCTTAGGGTCATTATCATCTTTATTCTTTGAATTGTCTTTTGTCGATGATGACGGGTTATTTATCGGGGTAGGTACTGCTTCGGGACTATCCGTATTACTTGGATAAATTGCCTTTCCATCAGGGCCCATAGGTAAAGCTGCCATATTATTCTCCTAATTAAACCATTAATGATGAATCTCTATCAAATACACGTTGTATTGTAGAGGTTTGTTTTCTTACTTCTATATTAGGAGTATCTTCCCCTGATTTACTACTTTGTGCATTTGATTGCATAGCAGATTTTACTGCACCTTTATTACCACCTCCACTAGATGCAACTTGCTGAGGCTGTGGTTGTGGATTTTGCTGTGCTTTTTCAACTGATACTTCTTTTTGTGCTTGTGAAGTCTCAATATATTTTGTATCAACCTCTGCTAATTTTGTACTTGGTGCTAATGATGTTGTAACAGGCCCGACAGATAAATCTATTTGTTTTTCAGTACTAGAAGATGCCATTTTTGCATCAATCTTAGCTTCTGTTTTAGACCTGTCTTCTTTAGCAACAACTTTACTAGATGATGACATCTTACTATCAATCTTAGACTCAGTTTTAGATTTATCTTTACTAGCTGCCGATATTTTTGAATCAGATTTAGTATCTTGTTTTTTATTTTCATTTACAGCAACAACTCTATCAGATGATGATTTATCCTGTGATGTAGGTTTATCAGCTACTTTTGCTTTTGTGTTATCTGCAACCTTAGTATCTGTTTTAGCTGTAGTGGTATCGGCCTTAACATTTTTATCTATAGCTTTTTCTTTATCTGTTTTAGATTTATCAGTAGCAGCTACTTTTGTATCTGTTGACGGCTCGTTTAAATATTTTTTACCTACCGCATTTTTTTTGGCAGCTAATTCACCTAAATAACCTTTAGATATATTATTACCTTCACCTGCTATCGCTTGTGTAGTGGCATGTGATGCCTCATCATAACTTAGTTCATTTAGGCTTTTACCAAATTTCTTTTTAGCTACTGCTTCTGTTCTATCTTTAGTGTATGCTACTGCAAGTTTAGCGGCAACCTCTGGAGAATTAGCTAAGTCAGGATTTTTAACTAACCTATCATCCCCAAATATCTTTTGGCTATATTTTGCATAATTAGCTTTACCTGTAAGTTGTATTAGCCCCCGTCCTCTAAATTTATGACCACCTGTATCAGCATACATTTTATCAGCAAATGCAACAGGGTCTTTTTTCAATGCAGTTAACTCTGCATCAGACATACCTTTAGTTTTTGTCTTAAATATTCCACGTATTCTATCGTTACTACTATTAGAATAATTAGTATTTTCAGATTTTGCTATAAATCCTGACTCAGCTTCTATATTTCCCATTAATGCAGCTTGTGAATTTTTAGACATCCCTTGACTATCCATTTCCTTTTGTAATGCCGCTTTATTAGCTTTTGCCTTTTCAGAAAGTGCAGCCTTCGATTCATAGTTGGTGGTATCACTAACTGCTTGTTTAGCCTCACCACTACCAAAGAAAGCAGCCCCTTTAGCGACAGTTGCACCAACACCTTTCATGAAATCGGTATTTTGGTATTTATCGTAAATTGCCCCACCAATAGCAGTCCCTGCCTCCCATCCAACACCTGCCGCAGCAGCAACAGGTAATGCTTTAGATAATACTCTTGCGCCTGTTTGTAATGCACCTGATGTCAAACCTTTAGCAGCAGAATTTTTAGCTATATTAGCAGCAGACTTAATAATTCCTTTTGATTTATTCGCTAAACTACCAAGTTTATCTAATGCAGCACCACCTACCCTTTTTAAGACATTCTTAGCTTTATCAATACCTTTTTTAGCTGATTGTAATAATTTATTTGGTTTTTTTAGACTTGGATTTTTTTTATCTTTCTTTAAGTCAGATAGAAGGTCTAATAGACTACTACTTCCTTTATCGTCCTTTTTTAATTCAACTAATATATCTTTTAATATACGAGTTTGTGATTTTAATTCAGCCTCTAATAACTTATTGTCATTATTTTTCTCATCAAACTTAAAGCTACTTGCGATAGCAGTATTATTTAATTTAGCAGTATTTTTAGTATCATTAGTATGTTCTGCTGATTTTGCAGTATCAAACATGTCATCTGATATTCCAAGGGACTTAGAATTATTTGCTTGTGAATATGAATTAGTTGTACTAACTATATTAGATTTATTAGAAACGTTTCCACTAGATTTATTTTCACTAGTAGTATTTGCGTTAGTAATATTACTAACATTTGATTTATTAATAGTTGAACTATTAGTAGTATTAGTAGTATTACCACCGTTAGCAATATTTGATACTGATGAATTAGCTGGTTTTGTTATTGTTGATGTATTATTACCTGCTTTAGTAATATTAGATGCAGGAGATAATGCAACAGGACTCATTGTAGGTACAAATGACCCCTTCATAATAGATGGAGATTCTGTAATATTTGGTACAGTACTAGTGTTATTACTTAATGACTCATATGATGGTTTATTAGTAGATGGTTCAATACTAGTTGGCTTATCAGTAATAGGCGCAGTAGCCTCTATATTTTTACTAGACGTGGCAACACTATTTATCTTACTATCACTAATGTTAGCAGGGCCTTTACCTGCATTAATACCGCTACGTGATAATAGTTTACCTAAGTTAGTAAAACGTGATGAGATAGATTTATTATTTTTGCTAAATATACCTTTAGATTCACTATTACTTACTGATTTTAATTTACCTATGGTATCTGCTAATGACATTTAATAATCCTTTTATCTGTCTCTTATATCCTCATGGTTAATATCAAACTGAGGATTACTACCCTTATTTACTTTTTCTTTTGTCTCTAATAAAATAGTTAGAAATGCTTCTCGTTGAAAAGGTATCATATTTTCTAACTCTGATAATGCAATATCCTTGTTAACAACTAACATAGAATGTAATCTAAGCATGTGGAAGGCATCAGTTTCCCCATGCATTACCCGAAAAAATTGCGTAACCCGACTACATCTTCCTCGAAATATTTTTTACAAGTCATACATTTACCATATGCTTTACATTTAATTGAAGATTCTTCAAATTCAAAGAATTTCTTAATTTCAAGTGCAATGTACTTGGGTAATTCATCAATAAATTCTACAAATTTATCATAAGGAACAGCCGACTTTGGATATACCTTATCATCATTATAAATAGAAATTAAAGCATTATACAAACTCATATAATCATCATTTTCAGCATTAGTTACTTTCTTTAATTGCATACCTATTTTATCAGTGACAGGTATAATATAAGTAGACCCACGTTGTTTAAATGGAACTGTTTGAGTAGATTTTACAATTTCTACTTCATTAATATCAAAGTAACCAGGAACAGTACCTTCACACTTTTCATTATCACAATTATCAACATTAAAAATAATATCAACAATATTATTATTTGATGCTGCATGTATTTTTAAGAATAGCCACTCAAAATCAATATTAGATATTTCATGTATATTAACAGTCGAGCAGTTAAAAATTATTTGTTTAATTGCATCTTCATAGTCCTGCTCATCACCTGATTGAGCAGCATACTTTAATATGTTATCTTCTTTAATTTTATAGGGTCTATACTTCACACTAACATTAGAGTCAGGTAATACTGTGGTATAGTGTGGATAGTTACTATCTAGTTCAAACATAAAATATCCTTATATTAAATTGTTCTTGTTTGTTGTTTAGGTTTTTCAGGTGGTGATGGGGTAAATGAGTCACCATATTGTGTATATTCTGCTCTTTCCCAATGATGATATTGTAATTCAACATTTATTATAGTCATTGCATTAGTAGTATTCCAGTCTAATTGGACTGCATTCACACTAATTGGATACACCTCTTTTAATATATAAGTCTTTATAGGCAATGCATCTTTAGCAGAATCACCCATAGCATTTTTAGGATATAAATGTAAACGTAATTCCGCTACAATAATATCATCATAATACTTTGTGTACCAATAATCATGTGATGATATAGTTTCCATCCATCTATCAAAAAATGGCTTTACATTATTAGCATGATTCTCATATATTGATATTGGTAATGCCTGATAAACATATCCTGTTGGTACTAATCTAGTAGGACCAGAGTATTTACGTTCTACTACATCTAAAGTGCGACCTGGAAGCTGGGTAGAAAATGCACGATGCTTTATACCTCTATTGAAGAAATACTCATCACCTTCATTATAATGCATAGCTTTTGGTAATCCTACCCCTGCACTATTTTCACCACCGACAAACACCATATCAAAATGATTAGGTTGTGCAAATGTTAGAAAATGATTACGAAACTCTGTTATGTTAAATGCCATATTATACCTGTTTAATAAATTTTGGTTGTACTACGTATTTATTAGGTTTAATAACATCAGGTTGTTTATGTTTAATATCTATAGAATTATTAACAGGGACTAATGGTAGTTTAGCCAATAACTCATGGTGTTCTTTATCAAAACTCATTATATGAGACCCGAAGTTCTTAAATGAGAACGATTGAAAATACGGCATATAATGTGTTGATGATAAAGTATGTAATTCATGATGTAAGTGTTTTAAGTTAGTAGATTTACCAACAACATCAAATAACCTAGCTCTTAATGGAATATTAAGATGTAGAAGATTAATACCACTTACATGATATGGTGAATAGTTAGTAACTAATATAAATGGAACTTTATTAAATACATTCTTATTATCTTTATGATTATATTGAAATGTAATATAACTACCAACATTTAATTCATTCTTTGTATTACTAAAATTATTTAACTTAACCAAATCGCCAAAGGAAATTAGTTGTTTTTGTTTCATACTATCAATATGACGTTCTAGTGGTGTTTTATGTTCCATATCTTAAATCCTTTATCGTTTTCTTGGTTGCCTAATATCAACATTAATTCCAATACTTTTTAATGCAGTTTCACCCCAAACCTCAAAATGCATATTATTTAATTGGGCATATTTTCTTGCAGCAACCCATTTAGATATATTCTTTTGATAGGTTAACGCCTCAGTAATTAACGTAGCCGTTTTCTTACCCTTTGATGGCTTTGGTGCAATTCCCTGTTTTTCAGGTTTTATTTCAACTAACACACGTTTCCCTGATTTATATTTGATGTACAGGTCTATATAATAGGTATGTTGCTTGTTGTCTGTTTCACATATATACGGAATAGAAATTTCTTCTGAAACCCATTCAACAATATCGGGATTCAAATCACACCACCTGAACACCAATAACTCCCAACGTGACCTGTATATCACTTTGTCTGCATCGCCTAAATATTTCTTTGTATTCTTAGGCGTGTAAAATCCTTGATAATATCTAATCATTCTGCATCATCCTCTTTAACGGGGACTATCATATTATCTAATGTGTTAAGTCCCGCACTTGCTATCTTCGCTAATAATTCATCAGTAGTACCTACAAAGAAATTATTCTGAACAGGTGAACCACCTTGTAACGGCATAATACCATCCGAATTTGCACCACCAACTTTCTTTTCAATTTCTACTTTAGTTCGATATATTTCTAAAATGTCTTTATTTAATTGGGCGAATGTGGATATAGTTTCATTCAATGCTTTATACGTGTTTGGATGCTCTGTAGACCTCGCTAAAGCCACTATATCCTCAACAACGGACGTACCTTGCTTTGCAAGTGCAATGAGGTTTCTACGAGCTAATTGGAAGTCTGATTCGAGGTCAGGTAATGCGGAATATTCCAATTTTGGCATGACTAATTCTTTACTTGTAGATTCATCTATTTTAGTATCATCAAGTTCTTCATTAGCCTTTAGATTATTAGATGCCTTTATTAAGTCAGGTAACTTTTTATCACTATCTAAAATATTCAACACAATAAAGTTATTAGGGTCATTGGTTATGTTTGGATTGTTGATAGGTGTAGCTACTATGGCCGTAGTCGTAGGAACACTTTGACTAATTGTTGGTGTTGATGTATTATCAGGAATATCATCATTATCAAAATCAAAGTCATTAGTATCTAGGTCTTCCGTGTCATATTCTTTTTTATATTCAAAATCTTTATCCATTATTAAATCCCTTTAAGCAATCCTCATATACTACTTGTATATATAACGTCAATTGTCCATTCATCTGTTTCAAATATTTGATTAGTTGGTTTAGTCTCACTCACAACTGTCATTTCTGTTTTACCATACTCTAATTTACTAGTATCAGGTTCTACATTAATCTCAGTGATAGGATGATAATGAAATATAATTTTTTTAATTATTTCTTTATCTTTAATAGGCCCGAACAACCATGCCTTTACCGTAAATGGAATAACACACATTATTTCACGCTGTTCTTCACTAAATGCACCATCATAATTATCTTGGATACTAGGAGTTGATATTGATACAGGCATATCTAAAATTATATCAATATCAGGAAATAATTTAACACTAATAGTCAGGTCAGGTTTGAATGCAGGTAATATCTGTTCGATTATCTGATATAACTCAGTTAATGTTTTTGTCTTAATGTATAAATTATATTGTAATATGTAAGGAGCAGGAGAAAAGAATGCATTTTTTACATTAGAATTAGTATTATTAACCACACCTAATAATTGCTTAGTCGTGATATTGCGACTTGAATCATAATAAAATGATACAAGCTCATAACCCATTCGTGGAAGTGTAATGTTTTCTACCCGTAATAATTCAGGGTCTTGTTGATTTCTTTGTATGAATTTTTCTTTAGCAGACTGTGCGATAGGAACTGTTATTCTTTCCTTTTCGTCACCATTTGAGTCAAGTTTAACCAATTGGATAGAGCTAAACAAAGTCCCGAATGCTAATGTATATTTTGGTATGATACCATGATTATAATGACTTTTAAAAACACCCATAAGAAACCTCTTGTATATTCAACTATTTAGTGAATATACAAGAGGCTGTTATTTACCGAACTAACCACCATAATTTTAATCTATCAAAATTAGATAGTTTAAAATCAAAGCTTCTATAGTAGTAGCGACACTCTTTACATAATTTAACAATATCATCGAAGGTATGTGGTCGTACTAATAAAGTGGCAACAATCAAATCTTCAATATTATTATGCAGGTCATTTCGTTTAGCTAATTTAATTAATTCATCATTAGATTTATTAAATAAATAAGTTGCTAAAATTGACTTAAAATATTCATTACTACTTATGCTTTCACGACACCAATAGATTATAGAATGTAAATTTTCCACACTTAAATCTTTAATATATTCATTATACTTATCAGCGACATAATTTTTATCAATTTCATATTTTAATGAATTGATTAAATTAATTATATGCTCAATATGAATATAATTTGAATTGTTAATATCTGTAGTATTACTCATTACAATATTAAATAATTCAATTTTTACTGTATCATCAATACCTAATAAAGCAGCAATAACACCGATATTTGGAAGGTCATCTAATTTAGCACAAACCAGTGTAAGTGGTAGTTTATTAATAACTAAATAAGAGCGAAAACTACTATTAAATGATGCTACATCTCGGTAAGCCTTATAGTCATCAACTTTACATACATACTTACTAATAACTTTGAAAAATCTATCATTGTATTTTTGTGCATAGTAAACAATATTATTTTCATAACTTTCTGTGAAAATCACTTCATACAAATAATGGTAATACTCATTATGACCAATCACTGAATAGTACTCACCAACAGTCAGGTCTTTACCTGAAACGAAAAATAATTCCTTAGCTGTATTAGTCAAATCTAAAATGTTAAGGGTAATTTTATCGCTTGGTACAAGGGTAAATGAGGTTTCAATATTCATGACGTAATCTCAATGGTGAATGTGTATATGATGCGATTATAACCTTTTATATGATGTCTGTCAAGACTCTAACCATGATATAAGATTCTACATAAATGGTTTATGTAAGACTAGTCACTTTATCGTTAGTAAACAGCTACTTAAAGAAATTATCCTTATAAGAGAATATATAAAAATAATAGTAATAAATTCTTTGTTAAAGACTGATATAAAAGAAAGATAAAAGGAAATAAAGGAAGATAAAGATAGCTGCTACGCAGCAGTGCCAAAGGCACTCATTTTATAACTTCTTTATCATTTAATTGTTTTTATTAAAATTCAATCTACATTTAAAGAAAGGTCTTTCGTTTTGTCTATAAATGGTATAAGATAGTTCTACATTCATTTAATAGCGTTTAGACGCTGTATAAGCTCGTTTAAGACCACTTAGTTACATTTCTAATACAAAGGTACTACTTGACATCTAAATAGGCTTAAAACGCATTCTATGATGTATAGTGTTTCATTTATTGCTGTTAAAATAATTTGAAACATTTTGAAAAAAGGTGTTGACAGCATGAAACTTAGCTAGTAAACTTCTCACCACTGAAAACGAAACATCAAATCATCAATAACAAAGGTAAACATATACATGTCACACTTAACACATGAAACGTCAATCAACCCTATCGTTAATGCCTATCAAGGTATCCTTAACGAGAAGCTAACCCAAATGATGAAAGAAAACACATACTTTGGTTCAAGCTTTGATTACTTTTATTTGTATGCTAAAGACCTTGAAGAATTAAAACGTAAAATTCAAAAGAAAGGTTATAGTGTATACCATCACTCAGGTTCTAGTAAAGAAATTTTAGTTATTGATGACAAACAAAGTGTTATCAAATTAAATTTCATTGAACAAATCGTTATCAACAAATATCCTGCATTTAAGATGTCTTATAATGCAATTAGCATTGACGTTGGTGCTAAATTAGATGTTGTTGCTATCATCGACAAAATGCGTGTTACTCCACCAAATAATTTGAAAATCAAGAAAATTTTCATCTCAGGCGGTAAAGTAGCAAGTGATGAAATCTTAGTTGATTACTCACCTGATATTAACGCATTGGCGTACCCATACATCAAAGACATTAATCAATTCTTTGACGACTATTTCTACTCTGATGTTAGCGTATTAATTATCAAGGGTCCACCAGGTACAGGTAAGTCTAGTTTGTTACGTGCGTTAACTGCTAAGTACAACGAGAAAGAAAATCCTGTTTACTTCACTAGTTCTAGCGATGTTATGAACTGTGATGATGTATTCCATGAGTACACAAAGTCAAGTGCAGGTATGTTCATTTTTGAAGATATGGACTTCCATTTGACCTCTCGTAACGAAGGTAATACTTCAATGTATTCTTTGTTGGCAACATCTGATGGGTTTATTAAAAATAAAGATACTAACAAAAAGTTAATCTTTACAACTAATATCCCTAACAAAACAGAATTTGACGAAGCGTTAGTTCGTGAAGGTCGCTGTTACGGTGTTATTGACTTCCGCCCATTAACATATGACGAGTCGGTTGCATTCTTAGAATCAATCAACCGTGATACAAGTTGGTTGGTGAAAGATACAGATTATAGCTTGGCACAATTGTACCATCCTAACAAACAAATTGACTAATCCGTCGATTAAACTTGGAAAGCCCACTTAATGTGGGCTTTTTAATAGATGCGAGAAAAATATGTCTGTTATGGATACTTCATTTAGTGGTGGTAGTAGGTCACATAATGATAAATCAGCAAATGCCTATAAATTCGATATTGGTACTACTGATGATTGTGATAATGAATCATTAAATGACATAACAATATTAGATGACCCCAATTGTAATAATTGGATGTTTGATTATGATAGATATTTTCAAAGCAGGTATAATGACCCTGCATGTAGGTAGTAATAATGAACGATGAATCAATTAACGTACACTATTATTACGGGACAGCATCTTCTAGGAACAGCCGTAAATCAGAGTTTTGTTTTTTAGACTATCCTGAGATTAACATGGATATGAGTCTCGAAAATAGAGGTTCATTTCATCCATGTGAAACAATATTTGATGATACTGTCGATGATGATTATATTTCTACATTTGATGATGCAGAATGCACTAGGGCAAGATTTGATGCATGATAAACCTGTAGCATTACAAAAAGTATATGGTACAATTAGTTACCGAAACGAGGGTGAGCCTGAAAATGAGGATTCATGGCGTGATAGACCTATAGCCATTTATCTTGATTTTACTAAATTAAATTACTGCGAAGATAATGGTGGTGAGGTTTCAGATGTTATTGACTCGCCTATTAATTCATATGATGATAATAGCCTTAATGATATTGGAGATTATGTAGAGACAAATGATGATTGATATTCTAAGTAGGTGGGATATGTCATTTAATAATTATAAAGAAGAAATTAATCAGACCCAAGACTTTTTACTTAGGGCGAATAATAGAGATTTTAATTGTAATTTGACAGGTGATTTAAGTATATTCTATTATGATAATTATCGGTCGTATGATGATAGTTCATTAACTTTTAATGACATCTATTTTGGTGATAGTCAGTACATTTCCTCGTTTAATGATGAGAGTATAGAAAGAAATGGATAGAGAAAAAACAGACATACCATATCATACAAGAACATCACTAGATTACTCACAAACCGCAGAAGACCGAGCATGTTTAGATGAAATGTTACTTATTTATAAAAATACATATGCCCATAATAATAGGTCAGCTTCTATATTAAATAGTTTTAAATCATATTCCGATGAGTCTATATTAGAGTATGAGGAAAGATACCATTTAAATCCATATAAAAGTTTTATTGATAAGGGTCTAGTATGAGTAAAATGGAAATATATAATGATACTAAGGTTGATAGAACATATTTTGATGTATGTGAAGGTAATTTACCCGTTAATGATGGAATATTAAATTTGTATGCATATAGATACTCTAGTTATAATTACTCAATATGTAAAGTAGATAATTTTAAATCATACGATGATGGTGCAACGACATATTTATCTATTCAATGGGGACTTAGAGCATACCGAAGTTTTACCGATAAGGGGTTGATATGAGTAACCATGCTAGTAAAAATGATAATACTATAATACTAGATAACTTCAAATTCAATTATCATAGTGATAATCCAGTAGGTTCAAATAAAGTATATGATGACAAGCCTATTGAGTATGATAAATCATCAATAAATTATATTCAGTATTATGATACTAGTAGTAATATTAATATAGATGATGTTTTTATTATTAGTTATATTAATAATACATGTGAAGATGATGAGGTATTTATATGGTAACTGATGATATTGCATGTAGAGATAGTTATTCTATTACTGATAGTGTATCACCTAGATGGCTTACTGAGGATTATTCTCACCTAGACTATAAAGTATTACCACACAGGTCATTTTCATCTAATGACCGTAAAGAAATACAAAAAGACCCCACCTATACATACTCAAATTGTTGTTTTGACATTTTATCGTTAACATATTTATGGACCGATATGACAATATTTAACTTAACTTAAAAGGATATTAGTATGAGAAACTATCACAGTGTATTTGGTGGTAATTATGATAGTGGGTTTACTACATCTGATTATTTTGACTCAGAATACTACAGGACTAATAGAGAAATAAGTTATACTGATATTGATAGTAAATTTAATCTTAGTAATGGTGGTTATATATGTCATCCTTATTTTATTGATGAATGCCTTGATGAATTAGTAATAGGATTTCTATATGAGGATAACTCTGTATATGATGAAAATATTATTTTAATAGATTATTTACTATAGGATTTTTATATGCCAATTTCTTGTTTAGATAAATCTATTAAGCAAAATGATATGTTTGATGTATCTACACGAAATAATTACTATAATAATGAAGATTGTCATATTCATAGTGAGACAGATAATGACTATTCGGCAGAGTGGGATATGGATGATATGTTATTTATATGTTGTAATGATTATGATACCACTATGATTTTAATATCAAGTACTGATGAGGCTCAGTGTATTTATGACAAATCAGATTATTGAATATTCTAGTATCTATGATGAGACTAACACCGATGATAGTCGGCCTGATAACAACAAAAATGACTACTCCGACTTAAATGAAAGTGAAGAAAATTTTAATGTGGATGACTTAAAAATTAAATATATTTTCGTAGGTAGGCATAATAAAGAAGTTATGTATAATCAATCTTTCTATTCTAATTGTAAGGATGATATTTTTGACGAGCGATAACGATTATGGGTTTAAAAACCATGAAGTATACAATGATAATTATGATAGTTTCAAAGACCTGTCTAATTGTGATAGGTCATTAATGTGTAAAAGTAGTAATAATTTTACTACTATGCTATTCGCCACTAAACGTATGCGGGTCTCTAAAGATGATAAAGACATTTTGGAATTAAAATTCCTGTGGAATCTTACCTGTAGTACCAATATACCAATTACGATGACATAGTAAGGATAACATTTTATGAGTGACGACAGTGGTTATAATAACCGTGAAGAACGTGATTATAGTGGATATTACTATTCAGGTAGTTATGATGATTCAAAAATGTGTAGAACATATAATGACGCTACTATCCTATTAAGCAAGTCTAAATGCATAAGAGTCCCTGTAAGAGATGCAGATATAACTCAATTAGTGTTTTTATGGAATGCAACATCTAATAATGACTTACCAATTGTGGTGGATTAATTCATTCCTATATATTAGTAACATTCATTAAAAGGATAATTAAATGAACAGGGATGATTACGGTGATATTGATAAGACATTTTTTAATATGGGTGAATCCTGTGTTGTTTCTAAAGTAGATATTTCTGTTTCGGCACTAGGAGTAATATTCGGGGCGTTAGACGTTACCATATATGACATAGATGATAATAAGGAATTAAATATATCAGTAAGTGATATTTTTGACGAGGAAGAATTTATTGATGAATATATTGACCTATCCTGTATTGATGATAATTATGGTTAAGCCATGAATGAGTGGTTTTTGGATTTACCGATAACGCCAACGGTTACAGAATCAATACAAACAAAACAAGATAAATCCTCATTTATTCCATGCAAGCATGATAATAAATGCTATTATAGCGATAAAGAAAAACTATTTAATTACAATAATGAGGATATTGGGATGTCATTTATTAATGTTTATTTCGACATGAGTTGCCTAGATGGATGTTCCGATGAATATTGATATAGATGATTTCATTATACATAATGTAGTTCATAATAGAGCTATTGGTTATAGTAGCGATGATAGCGGGTCTTGTGATTTAGAAGATGACTTCACATATTACTATTCAAATGACTATGATTTTTATGATGACTCAGATGCATCTTATGATGATGAAAGACCCTACAATGTCAACTATGAAATAGATACAGAAAACAGAGTTAATTGTTTAACGACTAATGATTGTTATGATGATGTTGGTAGATTTACAATATGAATTATAAATGTAATGAACATGATGGAAGTAATAACAAAGATTCATATAGTTGTATATCTAGTAAAAATGACAGGAATTTAATAGATGAAACTCGTAATGACTTTTATTATAATTTGAAACAAGCACCTGATGATATAGCATACCATTATGCTATTCGTTGTATTAGTTTTTCCCCGTTTAATCAGAGTGGTGAGTATATGAAAATTATTAGTCCATTGTATATTCATGATACGTATTTACCAAGAGTATGATTATAACTTCAATTGTAAGATATAAAAGACTACAAATATATCATGATTTATCTGCGACAAATTTAATATCTAAAAATATTTCTGCAAATTATGAGGACTGTCTATTAGATGTTACCATTCCAACAGTATGTCGATTCGATGAGCCATTAAGTTATTCAGATGTGTATGATGATTACCCATTAACGGTCTATAATCAAAAAAATATTTTTGAAGTAGATGCTGAAAGTCTTCTTGTACATTATTTATTAGACCCTAGTGATGATATGGCAAGGTAGTATATGATAGATAATGTTACTTATGATGTTAGTATGACTAATGGGCAATCAAAAAATGATGAGAATTATACTTATAATTCACGCAATAATCTTAATAGTCATTCACGTTTAATTAGTGATTATGACTGTAAATTATCTGGTAAGAGAAATTATAAATTATGTTTAGATGATGAAAAAGATTTATCTTCATATTTCTTTCTCCGTATTAAATGTACAAACATATATGACTATTGGAGATAACATTGTATATTAACACTTCACATATAGATGTCACTAATATGTATCAATTTACTCATGATGATGAGTCTTTTGTAGGTGCAGATATTTGGTCCCACCCTGATGATAAATTTGATTATAATATTACTACCCCATATTACTGTCTAGGTAGTTATTCTAGTAAAGAAGATGACAGGCAATTATTTTTCGGGACATTTTTACAATTAGGTCAAAAATTTAACATTCCTTTATCAGATGCACATTCAAAGCGTGTAGATGCTGATTTTAATGCTTCAAAAGAACATGACTCAAATTTTACGTTTCTATGGAATCAAAGTAAGCAGGAATATGTTACATCATATGATAATTCAATTAATGATAAAACTACACTTTCAGAAATGTCTAAACATAAAATAATGGTTGCTTTATGTCGTAGGATAATATAATGCGCTCAATTTTTGATTATCCTATTCCAGGTCAGAATATTGATGATATTAATTATGAAAGTTTTTTAGTCATACCTGATGATATACATGATATAGGAGTCCGTAGTGCAATTTTTGATTATTCTATTCAGATTAAAATATGTGGTCATCCTATGTTAAAACATGATAATACTATCAATAAACATAGAGTATTCTATCCCCAAGCACATAAAGATATACAATTTAAGTGAGTTAATATGATTGAACGGAATAAAATATATTGTCCATCAAGGGAAAATTATAGGAGAAAGACAGATTCTTTATGGAACTGTAGTGAGGATGAATCCTGTATGCTAGATGAGAGTTTTGATGAGGATGGTTATCATTCAGAAGACTTAGGATATGAAATTTCTATACGTAAAGTAGCAGAATGGATGCATGATGATGCTACTGTAATTTTTCATGATGTATTACATGCCCAATGTTGTTTTGACTCTACGGATACAGGATATGATACCTAATACGCATTATGATGACGCTTCTTTTAGTAATGCAATGTTTGATAAAGCGTTTAGGCTTGTATCAGTAGTAGATTATGGTGCTAAGACATATTCCTGTACTAATAAATCAGATGGATATGAATATAATAAAAAAGATGCTGCCAATTTTATGTATCAGTGTTTAATAATAGATAGCAATAATGACATATGTGATATTGATTTAATACCAATATTTTCACAATGTATGGATGATGAAATATGAATGATAACTGTTCTAATTATACATACTGTATGGATAATCTAAGTAAAGATACACCACAAAATTATAATATTTCACCATATAATTATAGTGTTTATAACTATACACATAATGACATAACTAAAATTAATAATTCTTATAAAATAAAAATTATAGAGACATCATACTCTGAATTTGATTTATCAAAGGAAACTAACATCTATATGTTTCCACAATGCACCGATGATGAGATATACTAATGAACCAACTAGATATACCTGAAATTGATTTATCTACAATAGATAAATCAGATGCAAAGTCTGAGTTTAATTTTCCTTCATACAGTCGTAATTTAGATTTGTCTAAACACGAAATTACAACTAATTTGTTTATTATTAATACAACACGCTCTAAGTTTGATTCAGGTGTTTTTAGCACTAGATATACACTTCCCCAATGTGCAGTAGATATACACTAATGAATATACATGATAAAAATAGTCGTGAAACAGCACGTTTCGATACACCACCATATTCTCATAATTACTATAATTATGGCTTTTGTGATAAAGACCCATACGATATGGGTAGTAGTGATTACAGTAGGTTTGATGCTGAATTTTCACTACGTCATGTAATGGGTCTTTGTTCACTGCATGATGACTTCTCCGATGATGTCTTTATAGTATTTCCTCAATGCCTTTTTGATTCATTAGGTTGACATCTACCTAAATTTACTATACACTATGAAAATATCTTAAACAACGAGAGTAAATCGCTATGATTATTGATGGTGTTCGCCAATTAGTAACTATCCAATCAATTGATAAAATTATCAAACACCCTAATGCCGACCGTCTGTATATTGCTACTATCGGTCTTTGGGAAATGATTACTGCCGAGCCATTAAATGTTGGTGACGAAGTATTATTCTTTGAAATCGACTCCATGATGCCACTTTCTGACTCTCGATATGAGTTCTTACGTGGTCGTCATCAAAAGGTAGTAAATGGCCGTGAATACAGTCGTCTGCGTACTATGCGCTTACGTAAAGAATTGAGTCAGGGATTAATTATCCCTATTAGTCACTTTAGCACAGAATTGAAACAATTCTTGTCGCCTGATAATACTGCACATCTTCAAGATATTCTTGGTGTTATCAAGTATGAAAAACCTGCTTGGTTGACTCGTGGTAAAGGTAGTAATCCTGAAATCGGAAATGTGTTTCCGGATGATGTACCTAAAACAGACCAGGAACGTTGCTTAGAGTATAATACAGTAATTATTACACCTAAAGGCCCTATTAAAATTGGGGAGATTGTTGATGCAAATATGAATGTTGATGTATTGACATATAATCATATTACAAATAATACTGAATTTAAACCTATTATTGCCCATTCAATGACTGATGTTAATAAAGAGTGGTTAAAAATTAAATTAAAATCAGGTAAAGAAATTGTTTGTACTACGGACCATAAAATATTTATGGGAGGTACATATATTGATGCAGAAACAATTAAAGTAGGAGATAAATTAATTACACATGGATGATATTACACATTTTGAATGCCCGTTTTGTGAAAGAAAATATACAAAACGGGCATTCATTTCAAAACATTTAAATATGCATAAATTACCAATAATAGAAAAAGAGAAGTTAGTATTAGATATATGCTATGGTAGAGAATATATAGATAATTTAATAGAGGATTATGTATTAGAAAAATTTAGTATATATGAACTTCCGATAGATATGTCAAAATATCTTACATTAATTGGCGTTAAAAGAACATCTAAAGAAGAAAGAGCAACCAATAGATATAAAGAAAAATATACAAATTCTATTGTGGTTAAATATGGTGTTGATAATATTTCCAAACTTCAATCTATTAAAGATAAAAAGATAGCGACAGAAACTTCTAAATATGAAACGTATGATGACTATACCACTAGTATATTAAAACGTCTTAAAACAGGGTTAGACTTATATTATCACTCTAATAGTCATAAAGATGCTATAATTAAGATGAATAATACTATTAAGGAAAAATATGGGGTTGATAACATATCACAGCATCCTGAAATTAGACAGAAAATAATAAAAAGTAAAAAAGAATATTTTGAAAAATTAACATATGCTGAAAAGCTACAACTTACTGAAAATGCTAGAAAGATGGTATCGCATCGAGGTGGATTTTCAAGTAAGCCTGAAAAGAAAATTCAACATATTTGTAAGGCTATGGGTCTTACTATAGACTGTAATAAAATGTTATTTCAATATAATTGGGATATAGTACATCATAATTTTCTGATAGAAGTACATGGGATATATTGGCACTGTAAGCCAACAATATATTCATCTGATTTTATGGTACTTAATAAAATTAAAGCATCTGATATATGGGCTAAGGATGCTCGTAAGTTACAAAAAGCAATTGACAACGACCATACCGTTATAGTAATATGGGAGGATGAAATAAAATCCAAAAGCGATGATGAGCTTATATTATTAATCAAAACGAGGTTAGCTGAAAATGAATACTATTTGTTATGATGAAGTTGTTTCTGTAGAAAAATTACCTGAAAAATTTAATTGCTATGATATAACAGTTAAAGATAATCATAATTTTTTTGCAAATGGAATATTAGTCCATAATTGTCAGAACATCGTTCGTCAATACCAAGACTCATATACAGCAGATGAAACATATGAGGCATCTTACAAGTTGCACGGGTCCTCAATTACCATTTTAGTCCGTAACAATGAATTAGAAGTTTGTTCTCGTAACTACTCATTGCGTATTCCTAATGTATTTGAATGGGATGTTGTAACCAATCATTTCATTGATACCGCAATTAGAAGTGGAATTATTTTCCGATTGATTATGTTGCATGTTGCCACAGGTCGTAACATTGCGGTACAAGGTGAAATCTTTGGCGAAGGTATCAATGATAACTTTGAAAATATTAAAGGCCATGATATTAATATTTTTGATGTGTTTGATATTGATAAACAACGCTATATGTTGCCTAATGAGCGTATGGACTTTTTACGTGAACATAACATTAAGTCTGTACCTATCTTTGATGCCAACTTCAAATTACCTGAAAATCCTCGGGACTGTTTGAAGATTGCTGATGGTGATAGTGCATATAATGGCAAGTTCCGTGAAGGATTAGTATTCAAATGTAATACTCGTGACTTTAGCTTCAAAGCTGTGTCTAACCGCTTCTTGGAAAAAACTGATGAATAACTAAAAAGAAGACCCCATTAAATATGGGGTCTTCTTTATGGATAAATTTTATGGAGAAATTAGTTGATTGCACTGAGTTCAATATATCTAATGAAGTAGATTCTAATTTCGACTCATGTGTAAGTTGTGAAAATGACTGGCCTGATAATTCCTATGAAAACTTACCACAATACCATGAATCAGTAAATGATAATCAATTTGTTTATATAGATTCTGTATTCGCAACATTAAAATATAATCAAGGTGCTACTTTATATTTCTTTATAGAGGCAAGTGATACTAATACAGTGAGATTTTAATACTCACAATAACATTTAATGGTATAAATTATGAATATATTATCAGCGTTTGACACTTCTACAATGGTAGAATCTGATTATAATGATAAAATAAGTATGAATAAAGCATATTTGACACAGCAAGAAAAAGTTTCATTAAGTCATGCCAATGATTATGGTGATATTTCTACTAAATGTTGTGAAGGTTCGGTATGTTCATTTTCATGGAATATGAGATATGATGAAAAAACAGAAAAGCTTATCACAGGACTAATCTATGATAACATCTCAAACCATGATAGACCTGTAGAACCATTGGAATCAAATAATGAATATAGAGCAAACCCTAAATCTAAAAAGTGAATAGATAATCATATGGATAGCTTTAGTAAAAACATATCTAATTATTTAGATTCAAACTACAATAGACCCGTCGATATAGAGGATGATGGTATTGATGATAGCTATGATAATTATCCATTTAATACTGCATCAATTTATGATAAAAGTTTGACTATTATAAGCTCAGTATTCACTACATTAAAGTCTGATAGAGGTATAGAATTTTATTTCTATGTAGAGTCTAGTGATACTGATGATGCGAGATACTAATGATGAATAATGACTTGAGTAACTATAATTATCATGATGGAAGAATAGACCCACATGATGATAATGTTCAAAAACGTGTCTCAGGATACTCTTTATTCGATAGAGATGAAACAATTTTTGAAGGGTCTTATAATGATATGCGGAAAGAACATTCAGAATATGATGATACTATTTTTGGTAAAGTATTATTTACTTATAAACATTATAGGTCAATAGATACGCTTATTAATGGTATGCTATTCAATGATACTGCAAGCGATGTACCTTACTCATGAAAACACATAGAGATAAACCAATTTATGACTATAATATAGTCCCACGCAATAATAATGTATGCAATGAAAATTGGATTTATAGTGAGATTGCATCTAATAATGATAGCAATACACATTCTGATGATTCCTACGGTAATTCTCATAAATTATATTTTGAGGAAATACAGTACTATTGTGAAAAATCAGAAAGAATTAGAATACGTATCGTTATAGACAAATATTCATGTGATGATAATGCGATTCTAGGTAACATAGGATTAAATTGTTAATGAGAGCAACCGCAGAACATTCATATACTAATAGTAGCATACTACATGGACAATCTAAAAATAATAATCGCATGACAATGTGTTCAACTAATAATGAGGCATTTCTTCGATATTACGAAGGATACGGTCATAAGGCTAATATTGATGTTTGTATGATGATATTTTCATTTTGCCTTGAATCTTATTCAGACCTCCCATCTTATATAATAAAGAAATCACAGGTTAATGTAGAACATGACGAATAGAATAAAAAAAGATTACACTCCTTACTGTACAAATTTTTTAACTATTTTTGATTACCCAATCTATTATGGGCAAATGCAAAAATCATCATTTGCAAAAAATAGTAATGATGTAAATAGGCATTCATTTTGTACGAAGCATGATAGGCTAAAAGACCCAATGCAAAATTCTATACATAATGGTGTTTATTTCGTACAATCTATTAGTGGTAACTTTTTTAATACCCATATAGAAGAATATGCAAGACATGTTATGGGGTCTTCATTTGACCATAGCATTATAGACTGCCCTCAAGTCCGTAATGCTACAACTGTTGTATAAGAAATAGACAGTCGATAAAATAGTTTCAAAAAGTGCTTGCAATACTAAAAAATATCTATATAATGAACGACATAAAGAGTGCTAACAGCGATTAAATTTTTATCAAAAAAACGAAATGCACTCTGTTGAAATAATTTAAGTTTAAGGTTATTAACAGCAACTACATAATTAAACGTTTTGGTCATCGGTTCAAATCCGATTCTGTGGGCCGAGTGTTACATTACTCCACAGATAGCTCAGTCTGGTAGAGCAAAACCCATGTAAAATATAACCTGTTATTAAAAATTAGGGTAGAATGGATGATATTAAAGGATGTTATTATGACAACAAAGATAAAATGTAATAACGCCCATGAATTTAATACACTTGTTAATTATATCTTTTTTAGTGATACAAGGGCAAAACGCCACTCACAAGAAAGGACATCATTAGAATATGAAACAGTACAAGAATCATTGGGTATTGCCCAAGCAGAGCATGATAAAGCTGATGAAAACTATGATGACATAGAAGTAGATTTATTAGCCGAATATTTGGCAGGTAATCATAAATTTATTAACCAAACTTATCCCGTATATGTTGAATGGGAATTTGAAGTGTGGGGATGTGAATCATGGGCAAGGTCTTATATTTTTCATGTGTATGATGATACTGATATTATGCTAGAAACACTTTTAGAAAATCAGATTGCCCTAGAAATAGAACGCAATGAAATTATTGCTTTAACTAAAAAAATTAAGCAATATAGTATATAGTATATACAAATTAAGGATGCTAACAGCAAACATTTACCTTTTTATTAAAAACCTGTAAATGCATCCTGTTTTTCCGCCTGTATCTCAACGGCCTTCTAAGCCGTCGTTAACCGAGTAAATGGAGTATGTGGATTCGAGTTCCTCCAGGTGGGCCGAAGTAAAAGATGTAAAGTTTTAAGAAGCACTGTCGTCGGCTACCGTTTTAACGGCAAAGATTACTACTGCGAGGTATCAAGGTGTATTAAACCACCCCTTGAATAAATCCTAAAAAGATGTTGACAGCGTTGAAAAATTTGTTATAATAGGCGCATAGATTTAAGGATGCTAACAGCAAACTAAAACATTTGACTGCTAATCAAAAACCGTTAAATGCATCCTGTTAAAGAAATTGGGTGATATTCCTGTCGGGGGACTGTAAATCCCTTGCTATGATAATAAGACGGGTGGTCCGGCGTGTTGTTCGATTCAACTATTACCCACCAATTGATGAATATGTGGTATTCATATAGAAAACCTGAGAGCCTTTCTATATGAAGGTAGTTGAATTTTTTATTGGTTGTAGTTCAACTACCATCCACACACTTTATAGATGTAAAAAGAAGATATACCACCTAATCATGTTCGTGCTGTCATACTATATGATAGTAATCTTAAAAGTAGAATATGGTTATGAATAAGAGAATTTATGTTGGTAATGTGGTACATTGTCATACATAGACATAAATTCTTGCGGTCGGACATGGCCGTCTTGAAGAAGGAATCCATGCTTAAAACATGGTGGATGTCAAAGATGCTAACAGTAATTTGTAAATGCGTCTAGTTTCATGAACCGTTGTTAATTCATCGGTAAATGTTTCATGCTCCATTCGTATATTGGTGAATACCCCCACCCTTTCACGGTGGTAAGCGGGATTCGATTTCCCGATGGAGTACAATTTTCCAGCATAGCTCAGTCGGTAGAGCAGTTGATTGTTAATCAACGGGTCGGCAGTTCGAGCCTGTCCATTGGAGCATTTTAGTGATAGTGCAGTAGGTATATACATCTATGAATATTAGATAGGATATACTTACTTGCACTACACAATTTATAAGATTACCAACTTAGTAAATGGTAAAATATATATCGGAAAGCACCAAACCAAAAATATTGATGATGGATATATGGGTTCAGGTAACTGCATAAAAGCAGCAATACTAAAATATGGGCTAGATAATTTTTCAAAAGAAATTTTATCATACCATGATACAGAAGAATCCATGAATTTAACAGAAGCCCTATTAGTAAATCAAGAGTTTGTTGATAGCGAAGATACTTATAACTTAGTGATTGGCGGAAGTGGTGGGTGGAGTTATATAAATAATAACAATTTGAATATATTTGGAGTACCAAATATGGCACTACCTCCAGGTAATATAGTAAAGCAAATATTGATAGAACGTGGTACTTTTGAAAAACGATGTAATAAAATTTCCACGACACTTAAAGAACTATACAAAAATGGTTATGTTAACCCGATGTTTGGTAAGACCCATAGTGCGGAAACAAAAGAAAAACAAAAGAATACATTTAATAATATAAATCATCAGCAAGGGTCTAAGAATAGTCAGTATGGAACAAAATGGATACACAACAAAGAATTAAAACAGTGTAAAAAAGTTCCTAAAGATGCTATACTAGATACAGGTTGGGAAATTGGCAGAGTAATTAAATGGTAAACTTTCATACAGGAATTAAATAAATGATTGGACGTAACCTTGAATCATTGGCAATTTCATATAATGAATTAAAGTCAATTTATAAAGAGTTAAAAAAGCAGAAAGAAGGTAATATCATTCATGGTAATACCACTATTTTTCTTAAAGTAGCAGGAAGTTTATCAGAACGCCCAAATACCCATATTAATGTTTCTGTATATGGTAGCAACAATACACATATTAATTTTGACACTAAAGATTAAAGGCAACTATCATGAAACTTGAATGTAATTACACTGAAATTAAGACTATGTATAAAGCTTTGAAGAAATTGAAAAAAGAAAGTAAAGTAGATAATAATTCACGAATAGTAATTAAATCTACAAGTACAGGTATTGGCAATAGTATATCAGTAACAGTTAAAGATACAGATATTTCTGTTAATGTTACTGACCATTCTTGTTGGTAAATAGAAGTTTTAGGGTACTAACAGCAAAACAAAAACATTTGATTAACTCTCAAACTCCGTTTAAGAATGTACCCTGTTGTTTAGTAAGAATTTAGTTTTAGGATGCTAACTGCATTAAATACAATTTCCTTGTACGTTGAAATGCATCCTGTTTTGGAAGTGTGCTAGAGTGATTGAATAGGACGGTCTTGAACACCGTTAAGGGTTAACAGCCCTTCGTGGGTTTGAATCCCACCATTTCCTCCGAGTTTATAAGTTGGGCCTGTAGCTCAGTTGGTTAGAGCAGAGGCCCTACTAAAATCGTTATATCGGGCCTTATCCAAGAGCTGGTCGCTTGGGGCGGACTCATAATCCGTTGTAGAAATACCATCGTGGATTCGATTTCCACAAGGCCCACCGAATTGCGGATAAAGTTTAATGGTAGAATAGATTGATGCATCAATCAGGAGCTAGGTCGATTCTAGCTATCCGCACCTGTTAAAACAAAGAGAGGATAATATACAGATTGAATATATTGATGTAGGAGATATAGACCCAGTCTTGATTAAGAAATACATAACAGAAATTGCTAACAAAAACCGCTAAATGCGGTTTTTTGTTGTCTGTTATTTAAGTAAATATTACTAAAGGATTATGCTATGGATGACATGATTGGTAAATATTTCTTAATAATAGAGACCCCCCTATCTATTAACTTTTCTTGAGCGTAATACTATTGGGTTATAGAATTTATCGACGGTCAGACGATATATGGATATAATAGTTTCTATGGCTCATCATTGATATTCAATCGTAAAGATATTAGAATATTAGGATATGACTAGGTTAATGGCATTTACAACAGGGTCTAATTGTGTTAAAATATCATATTCTACATTGGAACTCTATAACATGAAATTAATGAACGTAACAACCTATATTTCAATAGTAAAATTTTTAGATTCAAAAATAGTCGATTATACTAAGAGTGCATTATTTTGGTTATCATTAGCTTCTATTGTCATTACCACATTACCGTTCCATTGGTATTATGCACTATATGTCATCCTTTATAATTTGTTACATAAATTCTTTAGTGCGGCTATCCTAGTTGCTTATAATGACGATGCTTTGTATCATTATTATGATAAGACAGGGGCATTAAAAATAAAAATGCAAAAGCTTCTGAATAAAGATAAAGCACAATAGTAAATATAGACATAATAACTATGGAGAGTATATATGGAAAATAAAAATTTTAGGCAGCTAGTAGAGGAATCACTATTTAGCGATAAACAATTAGATGAAGGGTTTGTTAAAAATCTTGCATTAGCAGGTGCAATTGCTGGTTCAGTAGCATCTGCATTGCCCGTTGCTGATACTACAAAAATGTTTAGTCCCGAACATATTTTATCACATATTCCTCATGGCGATTCAATGCTAGTAAAAAAAGATACAGGATATAATGCTGCTCCTTATATTAAGACACACCATAAAGAAATGATAGAAAAATTCGGAAATACACATCCACAAGTTTTAACAGATTTAGCACATAATAAGGCGGCAGATGAAGGAACACTTGACGCAATTGCAAATCACCCTAATTCATCTTCAACAGCGTTATATAAAGTTGCTAAACGTACAAAATACGCAGGTACACTAGAAACTTTAATGAGACATAATAATTTAGATAATGATACAATGAGAGCTATTGCTAGAAATGGAGAATCCGAAGCTTTACTTCCTGAATTAAAGAAGCGTGGGGTAAAAGATGCTGATGATATACATGCTAGTGGAATAGAAAATAGACGTAATGAAAGACAGAGAAAAAGAGATGAACCGATGGAACATGATTGGGTCAGCTAATCGTATTATAAATTTTATAAGCACCTTATGGTGCTTATTTTTTGTCTTGTATAATTGATGATATTATGCTACTATACAGGTCTTAACTAAACTTATGATAGGTATTATATGACAACACGTTTATTTGATGCTGATAGCAACTGCACCCATTTGGCTTGTGATATTTCTAACGAGTTCAAAACACTAATAGAAGAATTTTGGAAAAAGCAGGTAGATGCAGGTATTTGTGTCCGAGACCTGACTAGCGTGTTACAAAGTGAATTGGATACTATGATGCTGCTTCATATATTTTGAAGACGTTAGACATATAAAAAGCACCTTACGGTGCTTTATTTTTGCATGTGTGACGTTATTATGTGAATATAATACAAAGGTACTACCAAACGCTCTAATAGGGCTTAAATCGCATTATAGAGCGTTTGGTGAGGTGTTTAACCATTAAGTTGATTTAATCCATTTATAATTTGAAAGGACAAATTTTGGTTCATTTGGAAATAATTTATTCCATCCAAGTGCAATAGTCCCGTTAATTGTAAAGTCAATACGACTACGGAAGTATTCTACATCTTCGGGATATTTTGATAACCACACGATACAATCTTTGTTTTTGACATTTTCAAGTAGTCGGTCTTTGTATTGTGGATATAATTCAGCAAATAGCATTATCATCCTAATATCAGATGCAGTTAAAACATATTCATCTAACTCTACAACTGATAAAATTTTAATTTTAGATACTATTTGTTTGCCGTAATGCTCATGTGTAATATTACCTTTACATTCAACCTTAAACATAACATTTTCTTTAGTTTTATCTTTAAAGTAACGATATTCATCCCATGCAAACATAGGGTCTACATAGACGGAAAAGGAGCTATATGAATATACATTCATCATACCACCTTTATTATTTCTACCTTTCCCGTATTGATGAATTAGTTCATCACAGGCGACATAATCGTCGCCTGATTTTTGGAATAGTTTGTATCTTATATGCATTTATACCTCTTGATAATGTTTTAATAAATTCTGAATAATATGGTAGTGGTCCTCAAAGAATTTTGACCGATAGGATGGTAATAATTCAATAGGCATCCAAAACACACTTTCTGCATCATCTAATGCACGTACTTTTGGTAATGTAGTTTCATCATATAAAATAATTACACCTGCATTAGTAATAGTACGCCCACGTAAAGACCTGTTCGGTGCATCAAATATCTCGATATGTTTAACACTATTGTTTAACTTACCTGGTGGGATATTAATGCTTGTTTCTTCTTTTAATTCACGAATAATACATTCTTTCACAGTTTCATTTTGATTAATGAATCCACCTGGTAATGCATATAGAGACTTACCAGGGTAGAACTTACGCTTAATAGTTAATACATAACCATTACAAAAAACGACAGCATCGCCTGTTACAAATACAGGAGGATATGGTGCAGTTGACCAAGCCTCTTTATATTTTTTATATGACTCATTTTCCATCTTTAAGTCAATGAAACGTTCATAGTTTTTATCAATAATGTCTAGTAATACTTGGACTGAACCTGATTGCATGTAGTTAAGTAAACAATTTTCTAAACTAGTACGACAAGCACCTGTTAATGATTTTTCATCTTTAGAAATTATTTCAAAGATATGTTGACGAATATCAGTAGCATTTAACATCACATTATTAATGTAATATGGTTCACTTTCTTTAAGTGCATAGTAAGGAAACCAATTTAAGTACTTAGATGTAAAGTCTTTACTATACCCATATAGAGTAACATTGAACTTTTCAGGTGGAGGGCAAAAATGATTACGGATAGTCTGTTGCACCTGTAATCTTACATTAGTTGCCCATGATAAATCATTATACAAGTTATCATGTAATAATATGAAAGTAATATTCTGGTTAAGACCTGAATGTAATACGTTTTTGCTAGGGGCTGTACAAGGAAATGTTGCTCTGAATATATCAATTGTTTCAGATGATGATAACATTTTATTAGGGGAGAATGCAGCCTCATGGCTACCGATAGCAATAATGACTTTATCATTTTCAGCTAACATTTTATTGATGGTACTAATATGACCAACGTGAACGGGACTAAAACGTCCGATAAATAATCCGATTTTCATAAGTGACTGCCTCAGTCTAAAATTTGTTAGTGATATTACTAACTATGAAAATTATATAGGGTTACTAAAAAATTGTCAATAAAGAAAAAGCCGCATAAAGCGGCTTTCTGTTACGTTTATTTTAGCCTTTTGGTAGTGCAAACTTACGTAATGCTCCACCGTTAGGATGTGCCATTGCAGACTCACTATAAGTTGGGTGGTTATTATAAATTGTTCTTAGCGCACTTGATGGTGTTCTTGGATTAGCTAACAATGATGATAATTGGTCATGTTTTTCATAAGTGTTACCACCATCAACATGATGTGCAATATGGTCTAATGTTTCAGGTGATGTATTTCTATTATTAATTGCTGCTATACTTATAGCTTTACTATGGTAAATATTTGGCTTACTATCACTTGTTTCCTTTGTAACTAATTTATGTATAACGGCAGGGTCTGTATTCTCATGACCAGCAATTAGCTGTTTAGTATAATCAGATGTCGGTAAATCTGCAATATGACGTAATGTAGCAGTACTTGTGTTATTATTACGTGCTATTGAATTACGGGTATACTCATCAGCATTTGGATGAGTTGCTATTGAATTAATTAAATTAGGAGTTACTCTTTTATCATTAGTATTAATTGCAATTTGTGATAATAATAAGGAAGATGCTTTAGGATGATTTGCAAGATTATTCAATGATGAAGATGTATCATACTTTATAAGGTGGTGTCCTAGCTTATCTAATATATCACCTGTAACTTTAGGATGATTAATAATTGACTGCGCTTCTTTTGTATTATTATCTCTATGAACTCTATTAGCAGCAAGGTCTAATGTTTCGCTAGTTGCTTTAGGATGGTTAATAGCAGCATTTAATACCTCTGGATTATTTTGATGGTAAAGCATAGCAGTTTCTAATGTATGATGTGTCGCATTAGGATGTTTCATTGCATCTAAAGCATGTTGACTAGACCCTTTACGAATTGCTACTCCAAGATGGGCATATGTTGCGTTTGGGTGTTTGACAATAACATCGGCTACTTTGTTAATATTATCTTGACTTTCACTCCAATGACTGATATGACCTACCGCACCTGCTAATTGAGATGTACTTGATTTAGCCGATAAACCTGTTAAATGTCTTGCTTTAGACGCTAAATATGATGATGCATCTGCTACACCTGAACCAAATCTATTAATACTTGACCCGACTTTACTGTTATTAATTGCTGAACGTAATCCTTCATTAAGACTATCTTCATTAACTTGACTTTCTACTAATTCTTGAAACTTTGACATGATAAACTCCATTATTATTTTTATTATTTACTAAGATATAAAAGCCCACTTAGTTGTGGGCTTTAAGGCACATCATATCATTACAATTTAATGTTTAACGATGCTGACGACAGGATACTTGTTTTATAAGTATCTTTGAATTTAGCTTCTGTCCAATACAACAATTTCTTTTGTGTTAATACAGGGAAGGTATCATCAACCGCATATACTGTAAATTTCATGTAATCTTGACCAAGACCCTTACAATATGGTTGCCATCCAACATTCATACCGCTAGTATAACCCCAAAATGTCCCGACATTTGTTTTGGAAATATCTTCACCTGTATTAATAGATGTTGTAGTAACAGGAATTTTATTAGTACTTAACATGGTGTAAAATGTTTCAGGTTTATCTACTTTTGTATAACCTTCTTGAGTCATAGTAGCAAATAACACAAAACCTGCTGTATTTTTGGGGTAGTCTTTCCAACTTAAAGGGGACTTAACCCTAAACCACCATTAGATTTACAATAATGTTCAAGAGGCATTGTACCACCATCAACCATTACTGTTTAAGCTCATCTTTACTTCAACAGGTGGAGTTACAGGAGCTAATGGAGCAGGTGATTCATCAGACCCGCCACCACCACAACCAACTAACATCGTCGAAACTAACATTGCAACTAATGCAGATGCTTTTACGCTTTTACGCTTTTCATGGCACTTACCTCAAGGTTGATTTGGATTATGTATTTTCTCTACATGTCTAAATTTAACCACAAGGCAGGCCACTTGTAAAGCATCCAATTGTAACGAAATGTTAACTAGCTAACTTTGTTGCTAACTGATAACCTTCTAATGACCATAACTTATCAAATGAATTACCATATGCTACCTTCTTGCCTATTTCTTCATTATCATTGGCAATTGATACTGCTACTGATGCATCACCTACTACTGAATAACTGTTTTCCATATTCAAAATACACCAACGTAATATTTTACCTGTTTCTGAAACATGGGTAACATATTCTGTTGACTTAATCTTACTTTTAATATGTTCTGCTGTTATTCGAGGGGCTGTTAAGTTCTTCTCGATAATCAATTGTTCTAAATCTTCCTTCATAATATTTCCTTATTTTGTTGTTACTTTCCTAAACTCTGTCGATAATGCATTATATATCGGCTGATATTTTTCCTTTAATTTATCCCAATTAGGTTCGGAGTTAATTATCTCATGATACAAATCATTACATGCAGAATAATTAGTTATTCTGCCATGTTTCGCCATATCAATACCAAATGTTAAAATTCTTAACGAATGATATAGACTTTTTAACCCAACATAATCGAGGTCTTGTTCCATTGTCAATTTCTTCTTACACTTGACAAATGAATTAGATGCCGTCTGACTCAATGAATGCCTTAATGTTTTAGTAGAAATGACAAAATTTAATGAATCACGATAACCTTCTTGTTCATATATGATTTTATCACTTGGTAGAAAGAATGTTTCTAGTGGCATTATTTGATGTAGATTTAGTTTGTTGATAAAATCCTGCTCAGATAAAATCTGATAATCGACATTATTAATAGTCATATCAATTGATTTTGACTTTGTAACTATTACTACATCAACATCAGAATGTTCATTACTTGTACCATATACATTACTACCGAAGTACCCTGCTAGTAGTACCTCTGTTGTTTTAATAGGTAGGTGTTTCATTTGTTTACCCGTTACTTTTGTCAAAATTAGTAATAGTTTTTTCAGCAAGTTCAAATAGGCTTAACATCATTCGGTTATGTCTAATAAACGAATGTTTGCCACAAAAATGAATATATCCTTCTTTATTATCGGGGTCAGTATTATCACCAAAATAAATATCGGTACATCCATCATAGTTAATAGAACCTGTTAGATATAATTCAAATTCATTTGCATTATAATCTTCGTCCCATCCAATAACGTCATGTACCTCAAAATTCATAACATCTTCCGTGTCGCCAATTATAGTAATAAAAAATTCTGGAAATGCACCATCTGATGATAATAATTTAATTTCCCTGCGACTAGAGTTATCATCATCTTCGGTATAGTTATCTATCATATCAATTAATTCCTGACTCATTGGCTCTTTTGGTATTCCACTCATATTATTCTCCAATTTTTACAATTTCCCAATCTTTTTCTGTAAGGTCATAATACCCTAATGTGAAAATAGTTTCAATTATTCCATTAGTATATTTTGCTAAACAATGTACGTTATCAGATGATGGGAAATATTCTTTTTTAATATATGAATTTGGCATAGTCGATATTCTACGGATATGACCACCATTTTCAATATGCGTTAATAATTCAAAAAACGTATGCATTAAGGTTCGCCTACATTAATATTATGGTTGATATTATTTTCATCTAATAGACCCGTTGCAATAGCTAATTGAGTTTTTAGATGATTATTTATTTTTTCTTGTTGAATGATGAAATCAAAAATTTCAGTAATGATTTCTGAATTAGGGAATGATTTTATATTTTCTAAGGCTCTGTAGTATTCATTCATTAAGTTTACTCACATGATATATTATGAAAATCCCAATGGACACCACAGCATTGACATACAGACTCACCTGATTGAATTATACAATCTAATGCTTCTCTTTTAGTTAATCGACGATTCAGGTCTAAATAACTAAAACCAATATAGTCATTGTCATCAACTAATACTACATCATATTCCATGACCCGTATAGCAGATTTTTTGTATTCTTCAAAAGATACATCGAATGTATCTTTTACCAAGTCATATAATTCACGTATTTGCTTATGTCCTAAATGAACATGTGTGGGCTTCTTACCTGTTTCTTTATAATATAGTGCTGATTCTTTGTAAATACTATTCATGATTAAACCTACTAATGTAACATTATACTGATAATCTTAACCGAGTGAAGATTTCAATCATTAGTAGTTCCATATTATGCATCGAAGAACTTTCATGAAATGCAAACAAAGGGTCTGTGCTATTGTAGTTTAATCGACGTTCATCATCAATAATAAAACAAAAAGATGTGATAGTATCATTTAGTGAAGGTTCTTCAAAATACCCATGTGGAACATCAATTTTTTCTAAAAATGCACCAAGCATACTAACGGTAGTTTTAGTAAGAATATTACGGTCATCTAACATGATAACAGTATTATCTGTTGTAGACCATGCATCTAATTTAGCAACTTGACTATCAGACATATCATCAATGCTTCTCAATAATTCATTGTAAGCATGAATAGTTTGAATACCCTTTTGGACCGACCCTAAGTAAATTGAATTTACCGAATATAAGCGTGTTGCCATAATTACCTCGTTAAAATTTTAAGTGCTACATCGGATTCTTTAATAGTGTATGTCATATTACCACAATGAATGATAAATGAATATCCTGTCTTTGGGTTAGTTACAAAACTAATATCAGTTATCTTATCACATTGATAAGTATTTTTATCTGCAAAGTGTAATCTACCAATATTTTTGTAAAGTTTCGTGTACAGGTCTTTATTGTAAGTATAGTCTTTACTTTGGTCAGGTTTTGGTAATTCATATGATTTAGAATATAAATCAAATGTACGACCTAACATCGCATCTTGGAATGCTAATGAAATAGCTAAATTACTAGGCATTGATGTAAATGTTTTAATACCGTGAGGACAATACGACATTACAACCCTATTAGCAACGATTAAGTCAACACCACACACATAAAATCGTAATTCCCTACCAACAAACTTAGGAATAATATATGTTTTCAATATACCTGAACTTGGTAATAAACCTGGCGTTAAACATACAATTTTACTATTATTTGCAACCTTCATTAACTTACGGAAATACTTATTAACTATTTTTAGGTTGTCAATATTAATATGTCTAAAAATATTAATACTAGGTTGTGCCACACTAGCTAAATCAAGGGTATAACTAAGCTTATTGTTCATTGACAAGTATAGAATAGATTTAAGTAAATTTTCCTGATTTACTGTAAATGATACTCCATTTTTATTTAGGCTAAACCAATCGGTAGTTAACTCAAGAGTTTTATCTGAGTTCATTGTAAAACTAATAACATGGTTCACATAAAATGCTGTCTTACTAGTAATTGGATACATTTTTATTTCCTTATGAAAGACCTTATAAATTCTATAGGGTCTTTTGTTATTATAGGTGAAGCTAGTCTATTAGCGTGGTGATAATACTAATCCACTTGTTTGCTCCATATATGGAGTTTCAAATTCAGGTTTTACAGGCATTGGTGGTGTAGACAATGAATGTAAGAAAAACTGAATATCAGTGCTTTTGCTTGCAATTAGGGCAGGCATTAACGCAACACCACGTTCTTGTAAGATGATAACATGAGGCTTAGATACTTTAATAATACCTAATGCATTTTCTTCCGCAGTATTTTCTACTAATCGGCCAATATACTCATCACCGCTAATACTTTTAAATGTTACAATAGTCATAATTATTCCTTTTTGAAAGAGACCCTATTTGTATTAGGGTCTCTATTTCGATTATTTTTGTTTAGGTTGTTTTTTGTTTACAGGATTACTGTACGCCATTTCATTAATGACTTTTTTAGCATTTTTAATGATTTGCGCCATTAATTTAGCTTCTGCACGAGTTAAGCCTTGATAAACTTCTTGTTTACGGTCAACCCACCCACCTTTGGTGTTTGGTTTTTTACGACGATATTCTACATTTTTCAATGCAGTTTTTGCACATTCGTCGGTAGGATTTTGTTTAATGTGTTTTGCAAGGTCACGTTTACGATTTTTGTTGTATTTAGACTGAGATTCATAAACGGCATAAGTGCCTTTTTTGCGTAGCGATACTTTTTTAACGCCCATGATATTATACCTTTGTAATTATTTGTAAATGTTAAATTGCCTTCGGATTATTATGAGTAAAACAAAAAGTTCACATAACAGCCTCTCATATTTGATTGTTTGATATAATTAGTTAAGAAGCGTATTGTAGCGAAAGAAAAAGCAGTTTGCAACTACTTTTTCAAAGATTTTTGATAAATTTCTTGTTGGTAAGCATCAAGGGATTTGATGACGGTTTGTTGGTAGTCGATATAGTTTTTTAGGTCAGTTAATAATAAAACGATTAACTGATAGTTATCATCAGTTAAGCATATATCATTATTATTTTGCTTCAACGCAATATCTTTATATGGCGATAAATCTAAGGACTTATGTTCATAAGTAAGTGGTTGATAAATTGGTTGAACATATTGGGTATGGCAACCAACTAATAAAAGGCACATCAAAATTATTTTATACATCATTGACCCTGAAATATGGTGAAATTATAGATTCTAAATTTGTATTATATGAAATATCACTATAGTTTAACACATGTGCATAAGAATACCAAACTTCTAATTCATTAGGTTCTAATATAAATACGAATATTTTATTAGTAACATTAATAGGGAAGCAATTCAAAATAATTTTTATTTGATTAGCACTTATCAGTCTATGTGCTTCACTATCTAATAATATATTTTTTGTTGCTTGTTTCTTGAATAGCCTTTTTAGCATCATAAATCTATCAGTATCTTCTTTAAAATTAATAATAGACCCACTATAATTTTGCTTTATGAAAACTTCTATTTCAGTATCGACTCGCATTAAATATTCCTTATTGTTATTGTTTCGCATCCTTGCCCTGTGTGACAGAATTATAATATGAAACTAAATCTTTATTATTTAGTACCTTCAATTCTGACCTTAACTGTGTTGCTTGTTCAGGTGTTAGGTTAGGTTGTGCGTCAATTATCTTAGTTATTAATGCTGCGAATGCATAATAGGATTCTAATAAGTATTTGCTAAACATTTACTTAATCCTAAACTTAGTAATATCAGAAACTTTAGGATTAACAATAATCTTAGTTTTACGATATATCTTCTTTTTAGGTTCTTTTTTCTTAGTAACTGATTCGACTAAGTAATTTGTGAATGAATATTCATCAAGAGCCTCAGTGATAGTAAATCCATCTGCAAGGTCTTCTAATAAGTATTTTTCTAGTATTGATTTAAACGTATCCATAAATATATCTCTTTAGTTATAGATATATTTATGGAGTTTTTAATTAAAGATATGAATGCACTAAACGAATACCGTCTAAACCATTCATAGGTAGGCTGATACCTTTGTTATAAGGTATCTGTGATTCTCTTGGGTTAATTCTAATCAATGTATTTGCATACTGATTTGAAAAATTGCGGATACTTGGAATAGCTGTACCTGCCCCAATTTCAATCACGAGTGGTCTTTTTACTGTTTTAATCCAAGCATGAAAATTATCTTCTTGGATACCTGAATCGACATGATGAATATCATTGAACATTAATATGTTAGGTCTTGCTATCTTACCGCAAAACTTACAATTAGGTACAACATCAGTATGGCAACTACTATCAACATTAAATTGATAATGATTACGCCATGTCTTAAATTCACATAGATATGGTTCAGTACATTGTAAATTAAAGATACTACCGTGAATTTCATCAATTAATGACGGGTCAAAACCTGCACTCTGAAACTGCTCATCGACATTACTTGTCACTACAAAATACTTGCCAAGTTTATTAGCAATCTCTAATAGTAACTTAAATCCTTCATGTGGAATAGTATTGCGATAAGTATCAGTCCGATGCCCATAAAACCCCCAAGCAAGACTTGGTGATGTTTCAAATGTTTCAGGATTTGCAATTGATGAAAATGATTTTCCATTTAGTGCAGGATATGCTTTCCAAAAACCTTCATTACCACGAAAGTCAGGTAAGCCTGAATCTACACCCATTCCTGCACCAGCAGTAATGATTAACGAGTCACTAGATTCTAGCAACTCTCGGATTTCTTTCATTGTGAAGTCCTTCAATAATAGCGAATTATTCGTCTAATGGGTCTTCTTTAGGTCGGCGTTTTTTATGCGGTTTTTTCTTTGTCTTACAAAAATCTTCATCATCAAGACGTTGCTTTTTCTTTTTAATCTTTTCTACTGAATTAGAAGAATACGACATTTTCTCTTATCTCTCACTTACAGGTTGGTTAATTTCGGATATACTGACATGAATTTTTGTTCATGTCAATATTATTTACAAAAAATTTACATTATTCTCATCAACAAGAATACCCTTTTTAGTTAAATATGATACAACATCAGCAGTATCAGTAAAGGTACGCTTTCGAGATAGGGTCTCAAATGAGGTATCTGCAAAGTTAACTTCGAGGATATTACGTTCTACAGTTACATAGGTTGCATTAGTCATGTTATTCTGTCCTTTTAAACTTATAAAATATAAAGTCATATTAATATAACCCAATAGTTTTGTTAAATTCCTGCTTCATAGATAGGCTAACCAAATTTTCATTTGATGAACTCCCATCTCCACAGGCTTGAATTTCCGAAGAACTTTCGGTATAAATTTGTTTCAGATTCAAACTTGCATTTAAATCTCTATCAATCTTCATATCACATATCTTACACTCAAATACTCTATCTGTCAATGTAAGATTTATATTTTTCCACCCACAATTACTACAAAGCTTAGAACTTGGATAGAATGTATCTACAAAGATAACTGTTCTATTATTCCACTTTGCCTTGTATTCTATTTGACGACGAAACTCAAATAAACCAACATCACTGATAGCTTGTGCTAGTTTATGATTTTTCATCATATTGCGTACTTTCAAATCTTCTAATACTATAACTTGGTTTTCGTTTATAATTTTAGTAGTAACTTTATGTAAACAATCTTTACGAATATTTGATATATGATAATGTAATTTAACTAGTTTTTTCTTTGCCTTTTTGTAATTATTACTACCTAGTTTCTTTCTACTTAATTGCTTTTGTTTTCTTTTTAGTCTTTTAATATTATTTTTTAATGCCTTTGGATTTTCATAACTAGTACCATCTGAACAAGTCGCTAAAGTTTTAATCCCTAAATCAATTCCTATTACATTATTCTTAGCATCGGTTTGAACTTTATTAGGAATTTCCACTAGCACCGATACAAACCACTTATTAGCCCGTTTAGATACCGTTGCCGAAAATATTTTACAATCAGTCGGGATATAATCTTTTTCAGATAATTTTAATTTACCAATTCTAGGTAGCTTAATATATGATGAGTTTACTGAAATTGCACCATCTAATCTAAATGATTGTTTCTCATTTTTCTTTGACTTAAATTTAGGAAATCCTTTCTTTCCTTTAATTTGTTTTTTACAACGTGAAAAGAAGTTTTGAAATGCTTTATCACAATCCCTCAGTGCATTTTGTGGTGATGCTTTACTTGAAAGATACATCCAAGAAATTTCTGTTTTTTTCAATTGTGTTAATTCTTTGTGTAAGTCAATTGCACTTGGTATTTTATCTTTATTATAAAATGCTACCTTCTTTTTAGATAAAGCCCAATTATATGCCCACCTAGCACATCCTATATGCTGTAATAACAAAGTTTGTTGTTTGTTATTCACATCTAATTGAACTTTATATGCACATAACATCACAAATATTTCCTAAAATATTATTTATATTGTAACCCTGATACATTTAATGTTGATATTTTAGATTGGAAATCAGCTTGTTTATCTAAAGAATCACCGTAAGTTGGATATGGTGGAAGACCCGCCATTCGGCAAATTTCATCTACCAAATATTCACGACAACAGGTATCACTGATACCACCTGTTGCAACTTCGTATGCTAATTTCATATTCTGCAACAGAATTTCTTTTAGAAACTCATTAGATAAAATAAAACCATAACGAGTAACACTATCTTTAGCATCTTCTAATTCAGTATCGCCCCATGAATTAATTTCGGCGGCATGGTCACTTGGATTAATTTTACCATCATCTAGTAAGTCAAGAAATTCATCAAATTTATAATCTTTTAACATGTTAATTCACCTAACTGTTTGTAATACTCTAAATGTATAATGTCAAACCCCATAGTCTCTTTATAATACGACATTGGTTTGCCCCTATTACTATTTCTTGCGCTTAACTGCAAAAACTTACGATATACAGTCCTGTGTGAATCACGCATATCATTAAACACTTGATTATCTATTAAAGAACCATTAAACAAAGATTCTGTTACTAGTTTCTTTAATATGTATTCCTGTTTGTAATGACCAATCTTAACACCATTATTGATTAATAGCAAGCTAGTATCTTCTAAGATTTGTAACTTAGAGTTACATTCTAATAACCCTAATACAAGTAGCAGACGTTCTAGCCCAAATCCAATATCAATGCATGTATCAATTGTATTGACTATATTTCCTATTTCAATATCATTCTTGTAAAATTCAGTACAATAACCGCCCAAATCACCGTCAGACCACTTACATTCAGTGTCGGGTCTAATTTCTATGTCAGGATAGTCTGTATAAAACACTTTCCATTCATTTATTTTATCAGGGTGTATTGTGACGTAATCAGGAATAATATTGATAGACCCGCAAAATTCCATCATTAAATCTATTGACTGTTTAATCGTTAATTCCCTAAATGAAAATAAGCCTAACATATCAAAGGACAAACTATGTGTCCCATCGCCTATTTCCTCTAAATCATTTAATCGTAAACATTTTTGGATATTTGCAAATGTTCCTTTATATTGAACATCTTTAAACAAATTTTTGTATCTTTGCATACCACTTGTCATAAACAAGGTTGTATTATCGGGACTTAGTACATCGGTGTGTATATCGAAGATTATCTTTTTAGATAACCAAAAGTTTTTATATTGTTCTATTAACCAATTGCGTTTAGCTGTGACATAGCATCCTCCTACAGATGTTTAAATGGGTTTATCTTTTTTGTATTTAGCAATACACTATAATCAGACTCTACTAAGTTTTTCAACTTTAATGTTGGTACAACTTCAAACCATCGTTTAGTCCTGCGGTTTACCAAACGTACACTAAGCTCAACATCAGCTTGTATTGATGGAATATTAGATAACGTATTATCATTTATCTGATAAAGGTTATCACTTACCTGAATATAGTCAACGTTTTTTATTTTATAGTAATTAATAATCGTAGTCAATAGATTTTCATCAAGTGGCTCACGATAAATGTATTGATTTCCTATATTCTTAATAATTGTCACTAATGCATCATATGTGAAATGACAATCAGTATTATTCTTAAACACAGAATATAACGGCACTAAATGTGTCAAATTATTGACAGAATACAATCGCTTTGAATACTCAATAAAACTATGAGCATGTGGGTCTATATTAAGGATACTAGACACCGATGCAGTAATAGGGTTATCAGTTATTCCACTCCACTCATTATTAAAATATTTTAATCGTGGGGTCCCGAATTGTGCGCCACTAATTTTAGCCTCGACATAGGTTTGATAATTATTGTATGTTATCTCTATATCAGCAGACCTGCTATTATTTCCTGTATGTATAACTTTAAACATAGGTGCATGGTAATTTAGACCTTGAACTACTTTTAGTTCAAAGTCTTTGCTTTTCTTTGACATATCACATCCTTGTGATTGTTAATGTTAACTTCCCTTAGAATTTTCTATCATTTGGTGTAATAACATGAGAATGATTTCTTCTAGTGCTTGCTCAAGTGCTAGTTTAATTTCAACATCATCTGTTAAAGTACCACTATAGCATAATTTTTTCATATCATAGTTATAGCTTAACGTGTCATCTTCACCAAATTCAAAATTACTCCATGTAAATTCTGTATCTTTGAAGTCACCCGTTAATAAAACGTAATTATCACCGATTGCGGTTATGAGGTCTAATATACTGGACATACTCTTTTTTCTCCATAATTGACATTACATCGTCAAATGAAAGTGGTTTATAATTTTGGGCATCTACACCAACATCAATACGTAGCTTGTTTGGATTGTCAGGAAAATTACCGTGACAGTGGCCGTGAATACACCAAGACCCATAGTGCGCCCTATCCCAAATTTCTAAAGGGTAATGGCACAATTGAATATATTGTTTATTCAATTTAATGGATAATAGATGATGTATCTCAGCAAAGCAAGATGTAAAATCAGCATATTTTAAGAATGGTATATCATGATTACCAACAATCAGGATTTTACGACCATTCATTTTATTTAATATGTTGGCAATTTCTAAAGGTGTTGCTCCAATGGCAATATCACCAACAATATATAAAGTATCTTTTTTACCAACTAAAGAATTATTATTATCAATAAGACCTTGATTCATTTCATCAACTGAATCGAAAGGTCTACTTTGATAACGTATAATATTGTTATGATAAAAATGGTAGTCTGAACTAAAAAACGTATTCAAATTCTAGGGTCTCCTTACAGCAGTTTTAATTACTAATTTCTTAGGATTATCCCTATCCCATTTAGCAATGAAAACACAAATTGATGTGTGTATTATAATTGTTTCGTTATATTTTGTCGAGCATTTATTGACATAAAATGGTGAAAATTCAAACTTTCTATTCACTCGACCTGTAGTAGAAATGACCTTTTTTAGATAATGCGGTAAGTCTCGTGGGTTGTTGCAATTTCTTGGGATGAGTAAATGAAATCTGTCGGATGTTCTATGAATACAATGATTGGTGATTATAATATCGTTTAGGTTTTTTGGTATTACTGTTAGCGTATGGGTAATCATAGCAAGTCTCCTAGTGGTGTATGATTATAACACACTAGGAGACTCTATGCAAATTATCTATATGCTTGTTTTATGTTATCAGATACGAATGGCAAGGTTTGGATTTTCTCTCTCGCTTGGGTAGAAATAGATTCATCTTTATCTCTTGATAAGTGCATAAGTATATTACTATATGGAGTAGAATTAATCAAGTTCTGCTTTACTTTTTTACTAGAATCATGCATCAACAATGAATGATATGTTTTGTTATTCGCAAGTTCCGCACGTACATTCTCACTAGTATCAGTCAACAACAATGCCTTAACTCTATCAGGAGCATAACGAGCCATATTAACACGGTCTTTATAGTTATTACTTACTACTAATCTTGTGAACACATTATTAGGAGTATTAGCCATAATAGTATTATAATTACTATCCATTTGCTTACCACGATAATACGCATGTGCTTTCATAAAATCTTGGTCAGTTTTTAATTTACTAATATCAGGAGGACTATTGAAAAAATCTTCTTTAATAGCATTATCTGTATTAGAGTCATCAACGGCATCCTGTTCATCTTTAGTTATTTCAAGTGGAGTGATTTTATTATTGACTACCTGTTCTTTATAATCTTTCTTTACAACATCGGGGCTTGATTGTAGTATGGCAATACTATATTTTGCCAATATATCAGAAAATTCTTTAGGTGATGGTGTCGGAGTAACGTTTTGAACACGTATTCTAAGTAAATCAATTAATTGACGCTTCATATTGTCTACTTCGGTAATACCTGTAGTAGTATGACTTGAATCCTCAGATAATACTGATTCATTAATTGCCTTATACTGTGTATAGTCCTTATCTTTTACAAAATCCATAATATCATTAATTCCTTTGTTGATATAATAAATTGGTTGTGGGCAACCAATATGAGCGCAAGCAGCCCAACGATGATGACCATCCAAAATATAATTATCACTACTTACAATGATAGGCTTATTTTCAGCACCCGACCGTAATGACATTACAAGAGATTTAATCTTATCAAAGTTATATTCATTTTGGGTAGGTATAAGGTCTTTTGGGTCTACACTTACAATTTGATAAGGAATATTATTAGTAGTTAAATCGTTTAAAAAGTCATTAGTTTTTAACTGTGGTAACTCATTCCTGTTAAAATCTAAATTAACATTAGTATTTGGTATTAAGTCATTGGTAACAAATTCTATTAGTGTTGTCATAATATATTCCTTTTAATTATTTAGTGCTAAACCAAAAAGAAGAATATTTATTCATATCACTAAGTATAATATTTTGTTTTGTCTTATGTATCATACTTGATAGAGAACAACTTAAAGACCTTGTACATAATTCTATTTTCAAATTTTCAAATGCTAAGTTATCTGATAACATTTGGTAAGATAGCGTATTAGTTATACTTTTTATCTTTGATATTATTTTTTTAGGGTCTTTGGTATCTTTATTTAATATAAGTGAGGATATATAATAATTAAATTCTAATATTCCTTTTTTAATATGTTCATTATTAAGAACAGAACCTAAACATAACTTATAATAATTTATATGTGAACTATTAAAGGCATCTAAATGTTCAATGACTGAAAGTATTTCATATATTTTTTTGTTTGAGTTAGCGTTAAGACCCGATATATCATCAGTATGTATTTTGAATTTTTCGACTACATCAGATGCTAATGATATTTCTTTTTTTATAGATTCATCTTCTATACTTTGATAGAATATAATTAGGATATGCTTTAATGCAATAATATGGTTTGTCATTGGGTTTATAAAACCATGACTAGACAATACTGCCTTGTATATATCTGCTTTTTCTTGAGATTGTGATTTAATTTCCATATTATCCCCCGATGACTACTTTACTAGCACCTGTCATTATAATTGACCCACATGAAACCATATCGCCTATACGAGCAGCAGGTTTTCCTGAAATCATCACTTTAGATGAACCATTGGCAATATTACCTGGGTGTACTAACAGCCCACAAACATGTGGCATTAGCATATCGGTGAGCGTAGCGGCAGGCATTCCTTGTATGATTACTTTTGGAATCCCCGTAATTATCATATGTGGTGGGAAACAACCATGACCTGACCCCATATCTCCTATACGAGCAGCGAGTGGCATTATTTAACTCCTTTTAATATTTATATCTATCTCCTATTTATACGTTCTAAAAACTTTGTATTAAAAATAAGCAACCATCGTGTTAGCAGTTAAGAAGTTATCTTGGGGTAGAAATTACTTCTAGCGTAATTGGCATTACACCAACTTTATGTAAACCAATTTCACGAGCAGCAGATGGTGATAAATCTACGATACGGTTTGGTTTAAACGGGCCTCGGTCATTAATTCTAACAATAACTGCGGAGTTAGTTTTATTATTAGTGACTTTGACTATTGTGCCTAACGGCAATGTTTTATGTGCAGCAGTTAATTTATATGCGGAAAATATTTCACCAGAGGCGGTTTTCCGACCAATAAATTTACCACCATACCATGATGCATATCCATTCTGTGAATGTTTATACTTCACGTATAGCTTATGTGGTTTATTGAATTTTACAGGTTTGCATAAATTCTTTTTACCACCCTTATTTTTACTTTTAATCTGTGCTTTACAATCCTTTGTGTTTACAACTTGATTATAAGTATTATGCTTTGTAGCAGCATTTGCATTACATGAGACAGCTAATGAAAATGCGACTAGGAAAGATATAATTACTTTTTTCATGTTTGAGTACCTTTTTGTGACAATGGTACGCTTACTTTTAAATCCAAAGTGTAACTATTATATACTAGTTTTTAAATGGTGTCAAATTATTTAGAAACTTTCTTTAGTATCATCTACCCATATGATATTTCCCTCACGATAATATTCAGGAAAGTTTTCTTTAAGTATTTCTTTTTCAGTATTTTCATACCAAACACGATTATCATGCTTAGTCTTTAAATATTTAAATATGGAATCCCAACTAGGATACGTGGAAGACCCGTAATGAATCAACTCACCCGTAAATTTATCTTGTCCTTTACCCGACGAACAATCATCAATCAAAT
>JACCDM010448821.1_pt1 | contig 46542 bp, 49 predicted proteins | sample 7445851 | NCBI WGS metagenome assembly JACCDM01 (sample SAMN15323438, study PRJNA562643) | freshwater metagenome | isolation source: river surface water | place: USA:Blue River Watershed | collected 2017-08-16
CCCGTAGCTCAGGGGATAGAGCACCGCCCTCCGGAGGCGGGTGCACAGGTTCGAATCCTGTCGGGGGCACCAATAATCTTCTTGCCGCGATCAATGGTGTAATTCACCTCTTTTTCTATAAATTTCATCAAATTACCGTCACAGACCCTTGAGTATAGAAGTTTCTCGCGGGAGAATTGGGTTCGCAATCAGCCCTTTCGGGCATCAAGCACTACCACACAAGCCTCTGCTTGATGGTGAGCGCCTGAAAGCACCGACCTACATTAGGACCAACATAAGGAGAGAAAATAATGACTATGGATTGGCGCCATCGTGCAGCATGTCGCGATGTCGATCCAGAATTGTTTTTTCCGGTAGGAAATACTGGTCCTGCTATCGCGCAGATTGAAGAAGCGAAGAAAGTTTGTGTTCGTTGTGAAGTGCGTGAACCTTGTCTGCAGTGGGCGCTGGAAAGTGGTCAGGATTCAGGTGTGTGGGGTGGGCTCTCTGAGGATGAACGACGAGCCATGAAGCGACGTGCCGCTCGAAATCGCGCCCGACTCATGGAGCACCAACTACCCGAGTAATTCAACGTGAAATTGGGAAGGTGATCCTGACTTCAGTTCCTGTTTTGGGTTTAATGAACTCGATAGCGCCTGCTAATTCATTGAGCGTTAGCGTGTGAACAATTTGCAATCCCAAATTTGTATTTTTTTCTAATGAGAATTCAGCAGGTATCCCCACTCCATCATCAATCACAGAAGCGGTCATCGTGCTTCCATCTCTAGTTACAACTACACGAACTTCAGAGCCTGTCTGCGATACCCCATGTTCGAGTGCATTGTGAACTAATTCTGTAATGACTAATGCAAGAGGAGTCGCAACAAGCGAAGGGATGGCACCAAATTCGCCATCCTTGCTGATAGAAATTTCGTTTGGCCTTGTACTTAATTCAACTGCGCTCTGAATGATCTTCGATATGACCTCATCAAATTGCACAGAGTCCTGTGCAGAGGCTGATAGCGTTTCGTGGACTAGGGCGATGGATGCAACGCGGCGGACTGCTTCCTCAATTGCCGCGCTGGCATTAGGGTCTTCGATTCGTCGCGATTGCAGACGTAAAAGAGCAGAGACTGTTTGAAGGTTGTTCTTTACTCGATGATGTATCTCACGAATAGTGGCATCTTTACTAATCAGGGCGCGATCTTTCCTTCGTAATTCAGTCACGTTGTGAACTAGAACTACCGCACCAATTCGATTGTCGCCTTCAGTCAAAGGGATTGCTAGTAGATCAACAACACCGCTGGAATTTTCGAACTCATCTCGGCGCAGCACACGGCCACTCATTGCAACGCGCCAATTTTCTTCGCGTGGATTAGATCCTTCGCTCTGTCGTGATAGCGAATCAAGTACATCCCCGAGAATGTGCCCTTCAAGATCTCGCTCCCAACCCAACCTACTAAAAGCAGACCGCGCATTTGGGCTGGCAAAAACTACTTCACCTTCAACATTAAGTCGCACTAAACCATCACCCACTCGAGGTGCGGCTTCAGCTAGATAGACAGAGCTCTTAACAGGGAAATTTCCTTCTGCAATCATTCGATATATATGGTTTGCAATCTCTCGATAGTTAAGTTCTAATCGAGAGGGCGTTCTCATCGTCTCAATATTGCGATGACGAGAGATAACTGCGATTACTCTTCCTTGGAAGAACACTGGAATGGTTTCTTCCTTGATTCGTAAATCCCCCACTTGTTCAGGTTGAGTATCACGAACAATGTCTCCTGTAGAAAGTGCGTGATCAATGTGTGCTCGCGCACCCCACGCAACTTCCTGACCTATAACATCTTGCGTGAACACTGTTGCCGCTGTCATAGGGCGAATCTGTGCGATGGCAAGATGGCCAACGGGCCAACTTTTTTCATCAGATCTTCGCGGCACCCAGAGCACCAAATCAGCAAATGAAATATCAGCCAATAGTTGCCACTCTGCAACTAGTTCACCTAGTCGAGCAACATCGAATTCCGTGAGCGATGTTGCTCCTGAAACGAGGTGGCGAAAATGCATGGGTGAAAGGGTACTTCAGATGAATTCATCTAAATAAACTGAGAGCTCTCGTATTGCCTTCCGCAAAGGAGTTCTTGGACCCACCTCGTTGAGGGCGGAGTAGCGCCCCTGGGCACGATCAAGAACTGCGCTATCTCGAGGCAAGATAAAACCTCGACTTTCACCAAGTTGCGAACGGAAACTCTTCTTTAATGCAATATCTCTACTTGAGTCTCCACTCTTATTGAGAACATACGTAACCGAAACATTGCTCATCTCAGCAGCTACAAATCTTCGAAATTCATCCATCGCAGATATGGCGTGTCCCTGAGACTGGAGCACATAGATTATGTGAGTACTCTGGCTGATTACATCGAGAAATCTCCTACCAGATAATCGACGATCAGTTGCAAGTGAAGTAAGTTTGGCTGTAGCGCCAAGATCAAAGCAATTCACATGCGGATTGATGTTGTTAAATTCTGCGGAGTTGACTTCAGAATCAATATTTATCAGCGATAAATTTGGTGAGATTTTTACTTTGCTTTCAGACATTAAGCCGAGCATATAGTGCTGGTCCTTACGATTCGTGTCCGCATCTATCAAACTAATCGGTCGTTGTGAAGATAGCTCTGCTGCAACATTGAGAGTTAAAGTAGAAATTCCAGGCGCAGACGAAGTTCCCGTGAAGGTAAGCCAATTATTTTGTTTCTGTTTCATGGTTCGTGTTTGAACACCTGATTCGGGTTCTCTCAAAGCTTCCATCGCGCGGGGATATATTTTTTCTATTGAGAGATGCGAAGAGGGTGAAATCTCCAAGAATGAAATATTTTTCGCAGTAATGGAATTACGTACTTCTCGATTCTCAAGATAATCACTTGTCAAAATGACTAAAGTTCTTACCTCATGATTAAGAGACAAAATGACAGCTGCCAAAGTTTCTTGCGAGTAACAGCGCTGTATTAAAAAGAATCCGTGTGGAGAAAGAGCCGAGATGATTCGATCTTCTAAATCAGCGTGGTCAAGAGCTGTAATTAAGGCGAAATTCAAATTCGCTTCACCACTATGAAATCAAATTCTGTCATCGATGATATGAATCTCGGTACAGTTTCTTCTGGAACTAATATTGTTATACCGATTTCCCCACCCATTTTGCTAGCTTCAAAATCAATTGCGTCTACCGAGACATTAGTGAGAAGTGTTTGCGATTTTCTATCACTCTTTGTATCAATATTTCCTTCAAATTGATTTTTCGGTAAGCCGTAGATATCGATCTGACTTCCGCTTTTGACACCAGTTGGTATGCGAGATCGAGGCAACGCAATAGGAATCCGTCTCAACTGAGTTCTAAACTCAGTTGAGACTCCGTAGGCAGGAATCAACTCTGATGCACCTAGTGGTCTCACAACATAATTTCCAATAATGGAAGTTGATCCATCAAGATAATAGGAGGCATTGTTTGGAAGTAACACTCTCGACTTAATGACATCGCTAGCTTCGATAATTTCACCGGGTGCTAGATCCGTTACAGCACTCCACACGATAGTCATACGATTATTTGTCTCCGAAATTACATAAGCAGAGATAAAAGAGGTTGCAATCAAGATAACCCCAAGTGCCATTCTGGGATTGAAATGGAATTTTGCAAAACTCTTTTTCGGCATAGTCACTTTCATCTCACGTTTATTCTCATTCATAGGAGATGGATATCCCTCCCACATGGGCATACTCGAGTTATCCACAGTCATATTGGAGCTTGCAAATATTGTGGAAAAGGCTTGCTTCTCATTCATCTCATACTTTCGTATGAGTTCACGAGCTAAATAATTGGGAAATCTTCACCTATGGACTTTGCCCCGTTAACAACACATCCCATGTTGGATCTCTTTAATCATCCAAGTCGTGTGGAATTGATAGAAAAAGAAGTAGCAATAAAGAAACTTTACTTAGTGCCAACCTCTCACGGTGAATCGTACGATCCAGATTTTGCTCCTAATCCATCTCCTTTATCAGAACTTCCAAATCTCGAAAGATGGACTTTGATGTACATAGTAAGCACCTTAGAAATCCTTGCGGGGAGGCGTTCTCCTCAACAAGTAGCTCGATCTACCCATAGATTCACCTATAACTCAATCGTGCAAAAAGTTGGATTGCTCAACGAGATCCCTAAGATTAGGAAGATTCACCGTCATCAACCCATTGAAGGGGTTATTGAAGTAACTGTGACGTTGGCTTTTAAGTCGCGAGTTCGTGCCCTTGTAGCACGATTTGAAGGTGTTGATCGTAAATGGCTATGTACCGAACTCGAACTGTTATGAAGCTCCGTGGCAACGCTTAAATTTCTTCCCCGAACCACAAGGACAAGGCGCGTTGCGAGAGACTCCATCGCTTTTCGTGGTCGCTACTGAACCAGATTCATTAGGAGCGGAATATTTCAACTCTTGCGATGGAGCAGCAGGCGTTACACCTTTAGCTTCCACGTGATTGTCTTCTACCTTAACTTCAACATTAAATAGGAATCCCACCATCTCCTCTTTAACTGCATCCATCATGGCAGAGAAAAGTTCATAACCCTCTTTTTGATATTCAACAAGAGGATCGCGTTGCGCCATGGCACGTAAGCCAATTCCCTCTTGGAGATAATCCATCTCGTAAAGATGTTCACGCCATTTGCGATCGAGAACTGAAAGTAAAATCTTTCGTTCCAATTCGCGTGTTACTTCAGCACCCAATTCGTTTTCGCGTTTTTCGTAAGCCGCAAATATGTCATCAATAATACGTTGAGTTAAGAAATCATTATCAAGCCCAGTGCGGCCGCCCACTTCTCTTTCGAGATCTTCTATCCTCAATGAGATTGGGTAAGTGGATTTCAATACAGTCCAAAGCTGATCAAGGTCCCACTCTTCGGGGAACCCCTCGCTAGTTGCAGAAGATACATAGCCACGAATGGTGTCTTCAATAAAAGTGCTCACCTGATCTTTGATGTCTGCACCTTCAAGCACTTCACGGCGTTCACGATATATAACTTCACGTTGACGGTTCATGACATCGTCATATTTCAATACATTTTTGCGCATTTCGAAGTTCTGGGATTCAACTTGGGTTTGAGCAGATTTAATCGCATTCGAAACCATCTTAGATTCAATGGGTGTGTCCTCAGGAATTCCCGCTGCAGTTAGAAAGCGCTCTACTAGCGCTGAATTAAAGCGTCGCATCAATTCATCTTGCAGCGAGAGATAGAAACGGGATTCACCAGGATCGCCTTGACGTCCCGAACGGCCGCGCAGCTGATTATCAATGCGTCTGGACTCATGGCGCTCTGTTCCAAGAACATACAAACCGCCCAACGACACAACCTCTTCGTGTCCCTTTACGACCGCAGCTTTCTGTCGAGCCAGTTCTTCAGGCCAAAGTTCTTCATACCTGTCAGCATCTTCGACCGGAGAAATTCCTTGGCGTTGCAATTCGTAATCAGCCATGAACTCTGGGTTTCCGCCCAACATGATGTCCGTACCACGGCCTGCCATATTGGTCGAGACAGTGACGGCACCAACAGTTCCTGCTCGCGCGATAATTGCTGCTTCGCGTTCGTGCTGTTTCGCATTTAGAACTTCGTGAGGAATTCCCTTGCGGCGTAGGGCTTGTGAGAGAACTTCAGATTTCTCAACACTTACTGTTCCAACCAAAACCGGTTGTCCTTTGCGATGTCGTTCCATAATGTCCTGGGCGACAGCTTCAAATTTAGCTTCCTCTGTTTTATACACAAGATCAGATTGATCAATTCGTTGCATCGTCTTGTTGGTTGGAATTGGGATTACTCCCAACCTATAGATCTGCATGAATTCTGAAGCTTCAGTCATCGCAGTACCTGTCATGCCCGCTAATTTGTCGTAAAGTCGGAAGTAATTCTGTAGCGTAATTGTTGCGAGAGTCTGATTCTCGTCCTTAATTTCTACTCGCTCCTTTGCTTCCAGAGCTTGATGAAGTCCTTCACTGTAACGACGACCTGACAGCACTCGGCCTGTGTGTTCATCAACGATAAGAAGTTCGCCATTCATAATTACATAATCGCGATCGCGCTTGAAGAGCTCTTTTGCCTTGAGGGCATTGTTGAGGTAACCGATCATGGGAGTATTTACCGCTTCGTAGAGATTTTCAATCTTTAACAACTCTTCGACTTTGGTGACACCCTCATCAAGAATTCCCACATTCCGCTTCTTCTCATCAACTTCGTAATGCTCACCTCGGTTCAGACGGCCTGCAATATTGGCAAACTCCACATACCACTTGGTTGCTTTATCAGCTGGCCCGCTAATGATTAATGGAGTGCGAGCTTCATCAATAAGAATGGAGTCAACTTCATCGACAATTGCATAATTATGCTCACGTTGCACACAGTCAGCGAGATTCCAAGCCATATTGTCTCGAAGATAATCAAATCCAAATTCATTATTTGTTCCATACGTAATGTCCGCAGAGTATTGAACTCGACGCTCTGCAGGAGTCATGGAAGCAAGAATTACACCGACTTTAAGTCCTAGAAAGCGATGAATTCGTCCCATCCATTCACTGTCTCGTTCTGCAAGATAATCATTAGTGGTGACAATATGGACACCGTCACCAGTAAGTGCATTGAGGTATGACGGAAGAGTCGCTACTAACGTCTTACCTTCACCGGTTCGCATTTCGGCAATGTTTCCACGGTGCAAAGCTGCTCCGCCCATAATTTGAACATCGTAATGTCGCTGTCCGAGTGTTCGCTTTGACGCTTCTCTAACAACCGCGAATGCTTCTGGCAATAAATCATCAAGATCTTCACCTTGAGATAAACGTTCTTTAAACTTTCCTGTCATTGCGCGAAGTTCGTCATCGGTCATCACTACAAAAGTTGCTTCGTAAGAATTTACCTCCGTCGCCAATTTCTCAAGCTGCTTTAGGGCACGACCTTCACCCGCGCGAAGTATCTTGTCGAGAATTGCTACCACGAATCAACCTTCCATCGAAAACGAGAGGGCTATCGTATTAGGAATTGGTGGGCGGACGCACATGCGGTCGCAGCGCCTAAAACTGTCATTTTTCTCTCTCTAAGGGCCTCAATAGCATTATTCAAAGTTGCACCCGTCGTGATGACATCATCCACTACAACAAGAGGGAGATCAAACAGTTCGCCCCTTAATCCACTAGTCGATCCACTAGTCAATCCACTAGTCAATCCACTAGTCAATCCACTGGACTGGCTTCGATAATGTGGAATTACATCGAATACTGAATCCATATTTCTAGCACGTGCAGCAGATGAAAGTCCGGCTTGGTCTCGTACTCTCCTCTTGTGCCTCAATAGTTCTCTCCAACTCCATTCCTGGTCGGAAAGCTCAGGAGAGGCTTCTTGAAATTCGATTACCTTTTTTAGTATGGGGTGTAAGAAAGATTGACCTCTTTTACGTTCGGCTTGGCGAGAGGACGGAATCGGAATGAGCAGACATGATTCTGTTGCACTTCGCTTGAGAAGCTCTGTAATCGACCGAAGCAAAGCCTGAGCAATTAATTTTTGCGCCATTTTATTCCGTTCTTCTTTTGCCAATAAAACAATGGAAGAGACCTCTTCACAATATGGGATAACGGAATATGTTGGAGCAACCGCAAACCTGAGTTGTTTTGCTGGCTTTTGCCAAGTCGATAAACAGAAAGAGCAGATCTCAGCGAATTCTTGACGACACATGATGCATACTTCTGGAAAGACTAGAGTTTTTAATCCCGATAAAACGCTAGCTACGTAAGGTTCAAACTTTCTTTCCACCGACGCATAGTTGTGTCTCTGAATAGAAAATCGTCAGCACTATGAAAAATTGTGGAATTTAAGAGGTGGGAGTTTCGGAAATTGCAGGCTCCACGAACAGCTCTCCGTGAGTAATAGGAATTGTCATGACGAAATTTGATCCTGCTCCAAGCTCACCCCACACCCTAATCTCGCCACCATGTAGCTGGGCGTCTTCACGCGCGATGGAGAGACCAAGTCCCGTTCCACCTCGAATACGTGATCGAGATGGGTCGGCTCGCCAAAAACGATCAAAGACTCGTTCAATATGAGATGGCGTAAGGCCAACTCCATAATCCCTCACTGAAATTGAAACTGCACTTGCATTCGCTTTAATAGTCACATCAATGGGCTTACCTTCGGAATGATCAATGGCATTTGCCAGAAGATTGCGCATAATGCGCTCTAATCTCCTGGGGTCTGCATCAATAATGATCTTCTCCTCGGGGGCGTGAATGTTGAGAATTGCGTCTCTCTCTTTAGAGGCTATTCCAAGATCCTCTGCACAACGTTTTACCAAGGCACTTACATCTACTTTGTCTAGCGACAGCGAAGCTACCTCGGCATCAAAACGACTAACTTCTAAGAGATCTGCAAGAAGGTTTTCAAATCGCTCTATCTGCGAGAGTAGAAGCTCGGCACTTCTCGCAATAACTGGATCAAAACCTTCACGAGCTGCATAGATGACGTCTGATGCCATTCTAATGGTCGTTAATGGAGTGCGAAGTTCATGAGACACATCTGATACGAATCTTTGTTGAACTCTCGATAAATTCTCTAAACGATTAATTTGTTGCTCCAACGTGTCTGCCATCTCGTTAAAAGCATTTCCTAGCCTTGCAATTTCGTCTTGCCCTCGAACTTGCATACGTTTCATCAGATCTCCCGAAGAGAGTCTTTCAGCTACTTCGGCGGCATTTTTCACAGGTCGAATTACTTGCTGGAGAATAACTGATGCAACAATCATGATTAGTGCGATTAGGAGCAGGCCCGTACCCCACATCGATCTTCCAATTAGATCGATATTTTTTTGTTGGGCATCAAAGCCAAATAGTACGTACATCTCATACTCGCCGAGATTGGCGATGTCGATGACCTGGCCAATAACTACTCCTTCGAGAACTTCACCGTTGATATAACGAAGCTTGGTTTCTCGCCAGAGCAATTTCTCGCTCTTTTTAACTCTCTCACGGAATTTTGTTGGAATAGATTCTTCCTTTAAGAAATTGGATGTCGATACTGCTGGAATATCCCCTCTTTTGTCACCAGCCGAATTGATAAAGGCGACTTCTCGTCCTGAGTCTTTAGCGCTCACATTCGAGGAATTAACAATCTCTTCCACCAATGGCGACAGGTCACGCGTTCTATTGAGATCAGCAATAACAAATCGATAACTCGCATATTGAATGGCGGATTCGCCTTCTGAGATGGAAGCCGCAATCTTGTCATCAATAATTCCACCAGAAATACGATTGTAGAGATTAGAGCCAAGAAAATAGATCAATGCAATTGAGGTAATACTGGAGATTGTGAAGACTTTAACGAAGAGCGAGCGACGAAAAAAGCTTAGAATTCTCATCGCCCTTTTACCCTCGTGTGCCTGTTGCGCCTGCCTTATATCCAATACCGCGGACCGTATTCACAATTGTTGGATTCTCTGGGTCATGTTCAATTTTCGCTCGCAAACGCTGCACATGGACATTAACGAGTCGGGTATCTGTGGAGTGCCTATAACCCCACACCTCACCAAGGAGCGCTTCACGCGTGAATACACGACCAGGCTCTTTTGCCAGAGCTACGAGAAGATCAAACTCCAGACGCGTAAGGGGTATCTCCTTACCACCACGAGTAACGGTATGTTCCACGATGTCAATTGATAAATCACCAATTGTTAAATTACTTGAAATTTCACCACCCGCACGACGTAGTCGTGTTCTTATTCGTGCCACCAGTTCGGATGGTTTGAAAGGTTTCACCATGTAATCGTCCGCACCAGCTTCCAAACCTTTAACTATGTCGTGCGTATCGCTTTTGGCAGTTAACATAACGATTGGCACGCGCATAGATTGTTTTCGTATTTGCTTACAGACCTCGATGCCATCCAGTCCCGGGAGCATGATGTCAAGTAAAACTAGATCAGGTGGATTGTTTCTGAAAACGTCGATGACTTCATCACCGCGACTTACTAAGTCGACTTCAATGCCAACGCCATTAAGAACGATTCCGAGCATTTCGGCAAGGTCTTGATCATCATCAACGACCATTACCGAAGTCATTAGCTACCGTGCTTCCAGGAGTTGAGATACTCGTCTTGAATGGGAGTGAGCGTATCGATTTTGGCACCCATGCTCATCAGCTTCAAGCGCGCAACTTCTTTATCAATTTCCGATGGAACATAATGAACTCCTGGAGTTAGCGACTTTGCAGTCTTAACAAGCCACTCGGCAGTCAGCGCTTGATCTGCAAATGACATATCCATGACTACCGCTGGATGTCCTTCGGCAGCGCCCAAATTCACCAGACGACCTTCGGCAATAAGTAATAGTCGACGTCCATTATTGAGAACATATTCATCAGTCTGATGGCGAATTCGTGAATTTTTCTGAGCGTTCTTTTCAAGCCACGCCACATCAATTTCAATATCAAAGTGGCCCGCATTTGCCAAAATCGCTCCATCTTTCATAACGTTGAAATGCTCAGAACTCAATACCGTTCTATTTCCAGTTACCGTAATGAAAATGTCGCCTATTTTCGCAGCATCGAGCATCGGCATCACGCGGTAGCCCTGCATCATTGCATCCAACGCTTTAGTCGGATCAATTTCAGTAACGATGACATCGGCGCCCATTCCTCGGGCACGCTCAGCTACGCCCTTTCCGCAGTATCCAAAACCTGCGACAACGAAAATTTTGCCACCAATGAGTTGATTTGTGGCTCGAAAGATCGCATCAATAGTGGACTGACCAGTTCCATATCGATTGTCAAACATATGTTTTGTGTCGGTGTCATTCACAGCAATCATCGGAAAAGTTAGCGCGCCATCTTTTGCCATCTGCTGTAGACGAATAACTCCTGTGGTCGTCTCCTCACAACCGCCGACGATATTAGGGAGAAGTTCAGTGCGAGTGGTATGGAGAGTGTTTACCAAATCACAACCATCATCGAATACTTGGTGTGGCGCTACATCCAGTGCCGCGTTGATATGCGCGTAATAACCGTCTCGGTCTACTCCATTACGTGCGAACACGCTAATGCCATATTCATGAACAAGAGCAGCAGCAGTATCGTCTTGGGTCGACAACGGATTGGAAGCGCATAGAGCAAGTTCAGCGCCACCGGCCTTGAGAGTGCGCATCAAGTTTGCGGTTTCAGTTGTGACATGCATACATGCTGAAAATCGAATTCCCGTAAAGGGCTTTTCTTTTTCAAATCTCTCTCGAATTTGAGCCAACACTGGCATATTTCGTTCAGCCCACTCAATGCGCTTCTTTCCTTCAGCTGCCAGGGCAGGGTTTGCAATATCGTGCTTTGGAGTAGTGGCAGTTGCGAGATTCAAGTGGTTCTCCTTAAGTGGCAAAAGGGCAAAATCTGTAGGGTGTTAGTTTACCCGTTTCGAATAATGTGCAACACCAAGTCCCGCAGCTCCCCCATAACCTCAGGAGTGATTCCTTCAACATTGAGACGCAGCAACGGTTCAGTATTTGACGGTCGAACGTTGAGCGCCCACTCCTCAGCAGTGACAGTCAAGCCATCAAGTTCATCAAATTCAACTGGCGTTGAGCCTGAAACAAAGTGATCTTTAATCTTGGATATCGCTAATTTTTGATCATCAACCTTCGTATTAATCTCTCCACTAAGAGAATAGCGATTAAATCGTCCAAGAAGTTCTGAGAGTGGTTTTTGACTATCGAGCAAAGCGGCAATCGCATGTAGGGCTGCGAGCATTCCAGAATCTGCGCACCAGAAATCCCTAAAGTAAAAGTGGCCCGAATGCTCGCCACCGAAAATTGCGTTGTTCTCAGCCATCATCTTCTTGATATATGAGTGGCCGACCCTGCTACGCAAAGGTTTGCCGCCCGCTTCCGTAATTACTTCTGGAACTGCTCGCGAACAAATCAAGTTATAAATTATTGGAGATCCAGGATTCTTGAGGAGTTCCCGCTCAGCAATCAGCGCAGTTAGGGAGGATGGAGACACCAAGTCTCCATGTTGATCCACCAAGAAACATCGATCCGCATCACCATCAAATGCAAGTCCTATATCCGCATTTTTTTCTCGAACTAAATTTTGTAGGTCAACAAGATTTTTCGGTTCAATCGGGTTAGCTTCATGGTTTGGAAATGTCCCATCAAGTTCAAAGTAAATTCCATCAACGACAGCATGGATCTGGGACATGACCGCTGGTGCAGTATGTCCTCCCATTCCATTTCCTGCATCAATCGCAATTCTGAGTGGCCGGCCCATGAATTCACAAGAAAAGGCGCCTTCAGGGAACAGGGAGAAAAGAAAAGCGACATAATCGGGAAGAAGATTTTGGATAGTCTCTTTTCCGACTGGACGGTTTGGTATAGGAAATCCTTCCTCGATACCAAATGCAATCTGGTCCTTAATCCATAACAATCCTGATTCTTGACCTATGGGCTTAGCGCCACTTTTGCATAACTTGATCCCGTTGTACTGCGCGGGATTATGGCTAGCCGTGAACATCGCGCCGGGAAGATTTAAGTGTCCTGAAGCGAAGTAGAGCTGGTCGGTAGAGGCAAGTCCAATACGAACAACATCTAGACCCTGTGAAGTTATGCCATCCGAGAATGCAGTCGCTAAGTCAGGCGAAGATGGCCTCATATCTTCACCAACAACAATCGTTGCAGGTTCTCTCTCTCGCTCAACAAATTTTGCAAATGCGATACCAAGTGCAAATGCGAAGTCAGGCGTTACTTCATCATCAACCAATCCACGAATGTCATATGCCTTAATAATTCTCTCAAGAAGTTCGCGATTCATAGTGATCCCAGTAATCGATTATTGACTTCTAATTTTGATGGGGAATCGCGCGCAGATGCCCGCGTCGACCTACATCGTTTGGTGTTGCTTTTGGAGCTAATTCAATTTTTGCTGTCTCGCGAATTGCTTCAGCAATAGCTAAAACATCTTCTGGTGTTGGTTCTATCTCTGAGGAATGAGGGTCGTGTTGGATAACGGTCCAACCTTGTGGAACAGTCAATCGCCCAGAATGGTCGTCGCAAAGATCGTATGCGTGAGGTTCTGCATAGGTTGCTAGAGGTCCTAACACAGCTGTTGAGTCAGAATAGATATACGTGAGTGTCTTTACAGCATTGGCATTACACCCGGATCTCATACAGCAACGACCGACCACACTAGGTCGACGCGTAGACGAATTGCTGGGTAAATGCATAGCGTGAGATTAGTCTGATAGAGCAAGAAAAAGTTGGATTTACCTCGTGCGCAAAGGCGCAATTTTTAGAGATTTACTTCTCTTGGGGCAGGATTACAGCGATATCTGGAATGGGCTTTGTAGCACTCTCGAGATTTGTGCTTGAAGAAATTGGAAGATGCGTGACACCATCTCGTGTAGACCAAGTCAAACTTCCTACCGCCCCCGATCTGTTAATTATGGTGATAACTCGAGTGTTTGCCGGTACTCGCCAATTTACTATCTCCTCACCAATCAAGGTTTTAGAATCTGATTTACCACGATTATCACGCCATGAAACATCTATTTGAATTCGATCAGCAGCAAAAGACATGATGGGTTCCAAGCCATAAAGATTCATCGTTACTGAGCCAAATCTCGTAGCTGCCGAACTCCACATGTAATCTGAGATTGGGCCACTCTTCACTTCAGTAAAAACTCCTGCAACTACGGGTTCTGATGCTGAAATCTTAAGAGCAAAAGTTTTGCTACCGAGATCGACCTCGCTTAAGTCAATATCTCGTACAACCTGTGACGTGAGCTTGAGGTTTCCAAAGCCAACTGGAATGAAGACGCCGTCTGGAGAAACTACCTCGATACTCGCTGTCGCATCGATCTTTCCTGTTGTCATAATTCTTACGCGATGTATCACCGAACCAGAACTTCCAACTTTGATAGGTAGCGCTGGAATCAAAATATCTTTTGTCGGAGTTCCAGCAGGTGCAACAAAATCACCGCCTACATTTGTTAGTCCACGCACTCTCTCATCTAAGAGAAACGCAGTAACGCGACCACTTCGCGTCTCAACTTTGATTACCACTCGTTCCGACCCAGGATTGAGCGCATCAACTCGAATAATTTTTTCGGATGAACTCTTTACGGAGACCGGCAATGATTGGGTGGGGCCATTCTCTGAGAAGCTAGTTACGTCAACAATGGCATCACTTAATCCACTATTAACCAGCACTAGCTTTGATTGGCTCGTTACATTTGCTGTTCCACCGACGAACCAAGTCGTTGGATCACTCACTGTGCAGATCGTCGCAGCCGTCCACTTTCCAACTCGAGACTGAAGGGCAACGGTATTTGCAGCATTCCCCTCCACCAAGATGGCCCCTCGATTCAAAGAATATGAGCCCAAGCCGTTTTTTTTCTGTAGAGATTGAGGACGAGCAACATCGCGAACCTCAATACTTTTACTTGGTAAAAGAGCAGTTGCCTTTGCATCACCTATTGAACCTGGACAAGCTGTTGAGGGATAAGACTGAGTGACTTCAGTTATAGATGACGATTGAGGTAAGAAATATGCAATGTGGGCCGCGATAATAAAAATCAGTAACGCCAATGAAGCGCGGCTGTCTTGTGAACGAGGATTAACTGAGTCTGTCACGTCAACTCCTCCTCGAGCATCTGACTTCTTCGTCTACGTGCGGGAAGAGCCAGGATCACAAGAGTTATGAAGGAAATTACTTGTAGAGAAATCCATCCTCGTCGCGCTGTTGCATCATGAAAAATGACAAATTCACCAGGCTCAGGAACGATAAATCTTGGGATTCCATTTTCAGTTTCTCGAGCTTCGATGTATACACCATTAAGCAACATTTTCCAGCGCTCATCGAATTTTTCTGTTATGACTATCGTTCCAGCGGATGAAAGTGTTCCTTCTGCACCAATTTCGCCGCTGGGCAGAACTGAATACATTCCATCTTGCGATAAGAAAGATATATGGCCCAGCGCGCCTGGAATCTTCCAAGATATTCCTTCGTCGGTCGAGGCAGCTCGAGTAAATCCACCCGCTGCATCAATTGTGCGTACTAACTCTTCACTAATTGGTCGAGCCATAAATATGTAACGAATTCCAAATTCGGCAAATACACTACTGCTGGAAATTCCAGATCCAGAAACTAAGTCTGTCACTGCTTTAGTTACCTCAGGTGTTAAGCCAGTGATTACATCAGGTTGACCGAGCTTAAGGTCGCTATCTCTTGCTACAAAGTAATTTATCTTCCCTTCTTTAATGCGAAATACTAAAGTTTTGTACCGATCCTCTGTTTGCGCACCCGCGCTGAGAAAAGCTGGCAATGCAGAATTCGTCTTGGCTCGAACTGGCGATGTAGAAGCTGCTGATACCCACCAAAATGCCGAAGCAAGAACTGAAAAGGCCGCGACAATACTTGTTACTCCAAGCAGGATGTGGCGATAATCGATATGCGCCTGAGAGATGGTCGGTACATAGTGATCGACAATAAGCACTGCTGCAATGAGTGCTACAAGAGTTGGGATTACCATCAAGCTTCCAACCCAGAGCTGCTCAGGGACAAAACTTCCGTGTCCTGCAACGCGTCGTGATCCCAGTAACGCTGCAAAACCAATGAAGAAGAGTGCTACTTCGCCTAGTCGAGCGGTCCGACTCACAAAGATTGCAGTTAATGTGATGAGAAGTATGGGTGAAATAATCCACAACGGTGGCGCACCAATTCCACCTGGATTTCCAATAATCAGCGATAGAACTCCTCCTCCGCTGACACTAAGACCCGGATCGAGCAATATGCGAGACGGATGGAGTATGAATTCCAAAGACCATGGCGCGCACACAACTATCGGCATGACAATTAGTGAAATTCTGCGGGCGTTGCGACTATCAAATGTCTCTTTTGTCATGGAATTGGTTGAAGAGTTGAATGCGACCACATCAAAAATAATCAGGACAAATTGCCAGAGAACAATCGACATGAACGTGAGAGGAGAAAATGCGCACACTATCGTGAGTAATAGCGCCAACCACCACGTCTTGCGCCAACTTAAATTTTCTAATTGCTCTAATCCGAAGAGTGAGCGGACAAGCCAAGGGCCAATGACCACCAAGACGACAGTTCCAAGACGACCACTATTAATGGCCGCAAGTGTTGTTGGAGAAAATGCATAAAGAAGTGCAGCCGCAAGTGCCAGAAAATGTAAATTAGTAAATGTTCGCGCTAAGGAGTATGCGCCCCAGAGCGCTAGTGGTAGAGCGGCGATAAACAGAGACGTGATGAAGAGTGAAGCATTTGCACCTGTCAACAACGATGTAACTCCCACCAAGGCAACCCATGGCGGGACATTTGCACTAGAGCCAAGACCCACCGTATGCCACGAATCGGCATACATTCCTAGGAGATCAAGCGCACGCATTGGTGCTTCAGGTAGTGCGCCTCCAACAATCTGTCCGAATCTCTCTCTGGAGGCTAAGAGCGCAATAAACGATACAAGAATTGAGATAGAGAGAATTGGTCGTTTAGTAAGCCAGGAAATGGGAGAGGGTGCTTTCACCAACTCGATATCTGCATTCTCCAGCGCCTCATCATTGAGATCGAGGGCAGATGGCGTGTTGCTTACAGGCTCGTGACGCCGAGTACTTGATTGCCAAGATCTTGAAATTGCCGCACCCGCACGCTCAATTGCGAGTTGGATTTGCGAACCGCGGGGTGGGACAAATCGAGCGACAACGCGTGATGAGACGAGTCTTTGCCTCTTTCTTACTCTTCTACCTCGAATGAGATCTTGAGGTTGCAGAATTAACAATGCAACAGCGCCTATTTCATCGAGTGCATAACCAGGTAATTTTGCTAATAGGAATCCAATCGCGCGAAAAAGGGCTGAACCAAGAAGTTGTAGCGCAATAAATGGCGTCAGCCACCATGACGCATTTGCTAGCAACACATATGCGGCATGACGACGATCTAAAAGTAAAGGTCGATGAAGGAATGCTCCTGCTACATCAACGCTTCGTCGCTCATTTGACGCTGCTTCAGCATGGAATGCAATAGCCTGAGGAACAACAACCACTGAATGTCCAGCGGTATGAACGCGCCAACCAAAATCCACGTCATCACGGAATAGGGAGAGCTCGGGATCAAATCCACCAAGTTCCTCAAAGACATCGCGACGAATGAGTGCACCTGCTGTACTGACCGACATAACCTCGTTGATCGTGTCATGTTGTCCTTGATCTTGCTCTCGATATTCCAATCCAGTCCAACGCGCACCATTTCCGGCGATACTGACTCCAACTTCAAGTAGATGATTGCGGTCATGCCATCCACGTAATTTTGGCCCCGCCATCGCGACGCTGGGTCGTTGATCCACAGCTGTGAGAAGTTCGCCAAGAGCATTTGATGTCGGAGCGCAATCATCATGAATTAACCAAAGCCACTCAGTAGCTCCTTCGGGGGCTGACTTTAGTTTCGTACTTGCCAATACTTCTTGAATTGCTGCGCCAAAACCTTTGTCACGATCTGTTGTTAAGGTCGTTATGCCAGCGCTCTTAAGAAGTTTTACGGAGCTATCGGTGGATGCAGTGTCTATTGCAATTACTTGGTCAATCTCGCGCCGTTGTTTTGCTATAGAAGCTACAACTTCTGGAAGCCAGAGCGCACCATCGTGAGAAACAATTATCGCTGTTACAAAGTGCTTTTGTGAGGTTGCCATCTCAACGTCTCACTTTGTTGGAGGAGAAAAGTTTTTTAAAATACCGAGGAACAGTTATAGGAAATCGTAAAACTGAGAAAAGCTCGCGTGAAGTTTTACTAGGCAGGACGGCGCTTGAGTCTGCGACGCTCGCGTTCTGAGAGTCCGCCCCAAATGCCAAAGCGCTCGTCATGGGCGAGAGCGTATTCAAGACATTCTTGCCTGACCTCACAGGAGAGGCAGACGCGCTTAGCTTCACGAGTCGAACCGCCTTTTTCAGGGAAAAATGCTTCTGGATCAGTCTGGGCACAGAGCGCTCGTTCCTGCCACGAGAGCTCAATAATTTCGCCATTACCTAACTGGATACTAGGACCGGGAATGAAAGTCTGCTCAATTCGACGAGCATCAGTCATTAGCAATACTCCTAAGACAGTGGGCCCAACTCTGGTGAGGGGCCTGATGGGGAGAATTACACGCTTGTTATTCCCCAGAGTCAAGTCGCGCGGGGCAAAAATTCAGCTGGTATCAAGGAATTACCTGGCCCAATAGTTGAGATATCTCTCAATTATCGATTATTCAGTTAGTTATCGAGAATTTTGCCTTGAAATTTGGCTTGATGCTTAATTTTTAACCCTGGTGCGATATAGCAATTAATTATCTCCGCGCCATCCTCAATAATCACATGACTGCCAATCATGGACCCCATCACCCGCGCACCAGCCGCAATGGATACTCCATTCGAAAGGACAGATCCCCCGCCGACAGTGGCGGTCGGATGGATCGAGACTCCCTCTTCTGCGACATAACCAACATTAGTAATCTCTGTTGCTCGGGATAGCTCAGGATGAAGAATGAGATCCGCGGATGCTTTGATGAACGATTGGGGCGTCCCCATATCAATCCAATAAGTATTGTCGTGATAGCCAAAGATTGAAAAGTTTTGTGCCAGTAAAGAAGGGAAGGTCTCTCGTTCGACGCTTACAACTTCGTTGGTAGGAATCATTGATAGGGAACGTGAATTAAAAATATAACATCCGGCATTTATTGTGTCTGCTTTTGGGTTCTCCATCTTCTCCAAGAATTCCAAAACTCTTCCTTCTGAGTCCAGCGGAACGCAACCATACGCTCGCGGATCATCAACTTTTGTAAGATACAAAGTTACATCTGCTTGTCGATTGAGATGTAACGACATCTGAGCTTGTAAATCATGTCCACTTAGTACATCTCCGTTAAAAATTACCACTGATTCATCGGAACCTAAGTCGAGTTGTGTAGCGGCGTTGGCGATCGCTCCACCCGTTCCTAACGGACTACCTTCAACAGCGTATGCAATTGAGATTCCAAAGCGCGAACCGTCTCCGAAATACGGCTCGAAAACTTCTGCCATATAAGACGTAGCAAGAACTATTTCTGTAATACCAGCTTCTCGGGCTTTCACAATCTGATGCTCAGTTACCGGTTTTCCAGCAACTTTGAGCATCGGTTTTGGGGTGTTGTTGGTAAGTGGCGCTAGGCGGGTGCCTTTTCCGCCAACGAGCAAAATCGCCTTTGTTATTGGTGATTTCACTTACGAGCTCTGAATTCTCTTGACGGCATCGTCAATCTTCGCATCGGTGGCAGTAAGCGCGATTCTGACATGCCGAGATCCCTTATCGCCATAGAAACGACCTGGAGTCACGATTATTCCTTTATCTGCAAACCAGGTGACAGTGCTCCAGTCTTCTTCATTGCGAGTGCACCACAAATATAAGCCAGCTTCAGAAAATTGAATTGAGAATCCTTGGGACTCTAGAGCGCGGCGAAGTCTTGCACGACGTTGCCGATATCTTTCTGATTGCTCTGCTACGTGTACTTCATCTGAAAGCGCAATAGCAACCGCCTGTTGAATTGGTAGTGGGACCATCATCCCCATGTGTTTACGTATTTCGAGCAATCGCGCTATGAGTGTCGAATCCCCTGCGACAAACGCGCCTCGATAGCCAGCCATATTTGAACGTTTCGATAGTGAATGAACTGCAAGAATATTTGAATTCTTCCCTTGTGCAAGAGCTAAAACTGAACGACCGCTCTTGATATCAGGAAATGGTAAATAGCACTCATCACTTGCTAAGACAGCACCAGATCTGTCGCGCCAACTCAATACTTCTCGGAGTTCGTCATCGCTATGTACGCGACCTGTGGGATTTGATGGCGAATTAATCCACGCTAGATCAATTTCGGTGGTGGGCCACTCCTTCGCTGAAATTCCCACTTCTTCAACACTAGCCCCCGCCAAGATGCCCCCAACGCGATAGGTCGGATACGCCACCTCGGGGATGAGTATCTTCCTTGCCTGAAGAAGAAAAGGTAGTTGGGCTACTAACTCTTTTGAGCCAATGGTGGGCAAGACATCAAAATCTCCCGAGACACCAAGAACGTCAACACAAAATTTTTTTAATGCAGAGCGTAATTCTGGGGCTCCAGTTGTGACCGGATAGCTCGGCGAATTGGCATTATCACGGAGCGCCTGTTGGATGAATTCAGGGGTTGGGTCAACGGGTGTGCCCTGTGATAGATCAATTGCTCCATGCGGATGTTGCCGCGCCTTATCTCCATACGGAGCTAGAGCGTCCCAAGGAAAATCGGGGAGCTTGATGACAACTCCTTACTTACTCGGCTGCAGGCTTCTTTTGAATCTGAAGAAGTTTTGGGTGGTCTTTGGCGACAGCGCCCATCTTGCTTGCTCCACCCGGCGAGCCCAGATCATCGAAAAATTCAGCGTTCACTTCTTTGTACTCACTCCATTGGGAAGGGACATCATCCTCGTAATAGATGGCTTCCACTGGACAAACGGGTTCACACGCTCCGCAATCGACGCATTCATCTGGCTGGATATACATCATGCGATCGCCTTCATAGATGCAGTCAACTGGGCACTCTTCAATACATGACTTATCTTTGACATCTACGCATGGAAGGGCGATTACATATGTCACGTCTTGCTCTCCTATCGCGGCTTTGGTTCCCGGTTCAGGGCTAACTTACTTTTGGTCTCCGTATCCTACAGAATAAGCAGGTATGAAGCGCGAGATAAGCAAAGAACGCACACTTCATATCTATGACACGCTGCAAAGAACCCTTGCTCCCGTCCTAGCCTCCAATGGAAAAAATTTCCGCATCTATTGTTGCGGGCCTACCGTCTACCGCGATGCGCATGTAGGCAATTTACGAACATTTCTCCTGAGTGATCTTGTCCAACGAACCTTGGAATTTTCTGGTGGTGAAGTGCGCCTGATTCAGAACATTACTGATGTGGGACATATGAGTGAGGACTTTGAAGAAGACAAGATTTTGGCACAATCAAGAGTCGAAAAGCGCGATCCTTTTGCTGTTGCGCGAGATTACGAAGCTAAATTTCATGCAGATCTTGCTGCAATGAACATAACCTCAGCTGAGATTTATCCCCGCGCGAGTGAATGCATTGAGATGATGATTAAACACATATCTCATCTCATTGAAAAGGGTTTTGCATACATCGGTGAAGATTCGTCAGTTTATTTCGCAGCAGAGAGGTTTGCCAGTTATGGAGAGCTAAGTGGCAATCGCTTAGATGCCCTCAAGCCCGGTCACCGCTATGAATACAGCGAAGATGGAGCCAAGCTATTTCATGCCGATTGGGCGTTATGGAAAACAGCGGGCGCTCGCAGTGAAATGATCTGGCAGTCGCCGTGGGGACCAGGATTTCCTGGGTGGCATATCGAATGTTCTGCAATGTCACTTCATTATTTGGAGGGACATGTAGATCTTCATATCGGTGGAATTGATCTGCGATTCCCACACCACGAGAACGAACGAGCGCAATCAAATCCACTTGTGAAAGGTGAAGCAGTGTCACTCTGGCTCCATGGAGAGCATCTCCTTTTTGAGGGAAGAAAGATGTCAAAAAGTGCTGGCAACGTCGTTCTACTCAGCGATGTCGTAGCACGCGGAATTGATCCTTTGGCAGTGAGATTCTGTTTTCTTGAAAATCGCTATCGCAGCCAGATGGATCTTTCCTGGCAATCAATCAACGCAGCTTTTGTGCTATTACAACGCTGGCGAGAGAAATATCAATCTTGGATGAGCAATGGTGTAAAGCTCACTGCGCAGGCTGAAGAGCGCATTTCGGCAATATACGGCGATTTTTGTAATGATCTTGATACACCACGTGCTCTCATCAAATTGCGCGCCGTAGAGAAAGATGAAAATTACTCCCCTGGCGAAAAAGCAGCGATTTTTCAGGGGGTAGACCGACTATTTGGAATCGACCTCCTTGCAATGAGGCCCATGCGGAAGCTCTCATCACAGGCCCATGAGTTATTAGAACAACGAGAAGTCGCTCGCAGAGCGAAAGACTTTGCATTCAGTGACCAGCTCCGTGACAAATTATTGCTCCTAGGTATCGAAGTTCGTGATACCACAGATGGTCAAACTTGGAGTTGGGTCAGCACCTCTTAGCGCAGCCACTTCTTATCTGGAATGAATATATTTACCTTAGTTTTTTTGTCGCAGCAAAAATAAAGCAATCAAACCGACGCCACCAAACACAAAAATGTTTCCGTAGAAGTTTGCTTGGATGAGTACTTCTCCGCCATTACCTATCGATGAGGCTCGAATCACAATCAAAAGCCAGCCCAGAGCAAAAACGAAATTTGTTAGACGAGTGAGATACATATTACGAATCAACCGCAAACCAATGTGAAGAGCCAGTAGCGAGATAAGCAATCCAAATGGCTGGTAAGAGTTATGTAGAAAAGTTCCTGAGACTCCAACAAGGACTCCAAAAATAAACGAGATTAGAATCTTCATAACGTGATGCCGGAAAAGAGATCAGTCTCGCGACCGTCAGTATTGAGATCTGTGCCGATTTTTCCATAAACCAATCTATAGAACTCAAGGCCCCAGACTTTGAATCCTAAATTATCGGAGAGGGCGAAGAAAGGTCCATCTACAGAAATTTGCGTTGGATGTGCTCTCATTGCATCCATTTTCTTGGAGACAAATTCCTCCCCATCTATCACAGTCGTTACTAGATGATCCGGCTGCGCAAAGGGAAAATCCTCCGCTTTATCTACTCCAAAAAACTGATTGCCAGTGTCCTTCATTGCTTCAATTCCTTGTTCAATAATTGAAATAGGAATCGTATTCCAGTAGATCTTCTGAATTTCCCATCCCCTGCTTCTTGCAACCTCCGCCGCTCGCATGGCCACTCGATGCGCTTGGATATGATCAGGATGCCCATAACCACCATTTTCATCATAAGTAATCATCACATGAGGTTTGATTTCAAGAATTATCGAGAGCAAAGATTCTGCAGCTTCTTCCACATCTGCGTTCCAGAAATTATCTTTGCGGTGATTTGGTTCAGACCCCATCATTCCGCTATCGCGCCACATCTTTTTCGGTGCGCCTAGGAATCGATGATCTGTTACCCCAAGTACATTCATGGCATCTCTTAATTCCAATTCACGATGAGCGCCCAATTTATCTTCCTGACTGCTTGCAAGATGTGTTAGTTCAGGCACCAGTACTTCGCCTTCCTCACCCCGGGTGCATGTCACAAGGGTGACACCAAATCCTGCCGCGGCATACATCGCCATCGTGACACCGTTATTGATGGTTTCGTCATCAGGATGAGCATGTACAAGCAATAAGCGTGGTTGAGTCATAATTAATTGCGAAGAGTACTCTCAATATTCGTTAAAAGTGCCGGTTTCTCGTACGATGGTTCCGATGAGTGGCATTGATAAATTAGATAATCGAGCGCGCCTGCCTCGTGATGAGCGACGTGCGCTTTTGCTCTCAGCCGCACTTGAAGTATTCACTGTCTCTGGATACCACGCTGCTTCGATGGATGACATTGCAGATAGGGCAGAAGTAAGCAAGCCCGTTTTGTATCAACATTTTCCTTCAAAACTCGATCTCTATCTAGCAGTTTTGGATGTACATATCGATTCCTTAGTTTTTGATTTACAGAAAGCGATTGCATCCACCAAGGAAAATAAGAATCGAGTCAAAGCTACAGTCGACGCTTATTTTGGATTTATCGATGATGAAGGCGGCGCATTTCGCTTACTTTTTGAGAGTGATATGAGTGTTGAGCCGCAAGTCCGAGAGCGACTTAATCGCATGACTTACGACTGTGCCGCGGCGGTGAGCGCCGTGATTTCTCTCGATACAGGATTTCCTAAAGAAGAGTCGATGATGCTCGCAATCGGTTTAATTGGTTGCGCTCAAATTACCGCGCGACATTGGCTTGAGAAGGATGGCAAGATTGACAGAGCCAAAGCGTCAGCTCTCGTGACAAATCTCTTATGGCGTGGAATTTCTGGATTTCCCCTCCAAGGTTAAACCTTTAAGATATTCCTATGACTACTAAAAAAGCTGGTTCGACAAAATCTGAGAGCGCACGATCAGAAGTTAGGATTTCGGTTACGGATCAGGTTCGCGAATTAACTATTGAGACAACATTTGATCGCGATGAAGTTCTCGCGATGATCAAAAAGTCCCTGGCTTCATCAGAGCCTCTAGTTCTTGTCGATACACGGGGTCGCCAGTACGTCATCCCCGCAGCAAAAATCGGCTCTGTTGAAATCGGAGACATCTCCGAGCGCCGAGTTGGCTTCGCTGGCGCATAAGATATCAACGTAAAACCCATTCAAATAAGCGACAACTCTTCCAATAAGGAATAAGTAACCTCGCGATAGTCCGAGGCAACTTCGCTCTTGTTGTTCAAAGTCAATAGAGATTTACCTTGTAATTGCGACGCACTTACCTGTAAATCTAATCTGATGGCTGGTTCAATGAGAGTGAAATTGGTAGCCAAAAGTTCCTTGATTTCCGTCGTGACATCTCCTCTTAATCCCGAAAACAGCAGATGAACAGGCGCTAAAAAGCCAGAAGTTCGCGCAAAATCTAGAGCGTGGAGCGCTCCGCGGATCCCTAGGATCTCAGCTGATGTCGGTGTGAGAACTAAATCTGCAATACCAAAAAAATAAGTAGCGAGTCGTTGTGGACCGGTTGCGGTATCGACAATTACAAGATCGAATTCCGCAAGAGAAGATTTGATTCTTTCTTGGTTCAGGATTTCATCGAAATCTAGCGACGCCAATCGCGCCGAGGACGGAAGTAACATAAAGCGCTCAGTAGTCTTCGCTGCTGCAGTGTCAAGGGTAAATTCTCCAGAAAGAAATTCTTTCGTTGTGACTCGAGGATTTTCGATTCCACAACAATAAGTTAGAGCTGCGCCAGGATCGGCATCTATGGCCAACACTTTTTTTCCGTACTCAATAGCAGCGACAGAAATCGCATGAGCTGCTGTCGTTTTGCCAACCCCGCCCGCGGTATTTGCTATAACAATAATTTTCATCAGACGTGACCCGTTACGAAGCAGCGCTATGTCGTAAGCGCGCTTCTCTCATCAAGGGTGTCTCGCGAAATGACTGAGGTAAGAGGCGAAGCGCGCTGCGCGTGCTCTTTAGTGCGATATCGGTGGCGTTCTCATGTCCCGGCAGAGTTGGCCAGCCATAAAGCGATCGAGCCCAGCGCGGAAGTGCGGCAGCTGCAAGAGAAGTCATTCCTCCCCATAGAGGCGCAATCGGAGTTCCAAAACGAAGTAAAGGTGGGAGTGGAGGAAGTGCGATAAACAGTGCGGCACGTTTAGCATCATCTGATGCGCTTAATTCGGGAGAAATTTCTTGAAAATATTCCTGTAAATTCCCGCGATTTCTTGGAACACTGCTTTCTTCAATGCCGACTAGTAACGCGAAGGTGACCATTTCTTCGATGTATCGATCTTGCTCATCTTCACTTAGCGACAATCCTGAACGAAGTGCTGTATCTAAAAATGAATCAACCATAGCCATATGTACCCACAGGAGTAATCGTTGATCATCCAATTTAAGCATGGTGTGAACTTTGCGGACTCGAGCAGCTAATTTCTCTGCTTCGTCTTTAGTCCCAAAAGTTAGCGTTCCAACGTAATCACCTGTACGTTGTAATCGTCCCCATGCATCTTCGCGAAAATTCGAATGTGCTGCCACGCCGGCCATTGCTTCTGGGTGAAGAGCTTGTTCTAGTAGAGCTCGGATTCCACCCACAAACATTGAGGTATCAGAGTGAATCTTCCAGGTGACAGAGTCCGGAGTGTAAAAGCCCATCTTTGATTCCTCGCTCATCTTCAAAAGAGACCTTTAATGCCACTCATCAGCATTTCAAAAGCAATGGCAGCGGTTAGTAGTCCAGCTACTTTCGCCAATAACATCACGCCAGATTCTCGGATCAGCGAGACAACATGTGTTGAAAACATAAGAGTGAGGCCTATGACGAGGTGTGCTCCAACAACTGCAAGAGCTAAGGCTGTGATCATCGCAGAACCTTTCACATCCTGCGCAAAGAGCATTATCGTGACGATCGCGCCGGGGCCAGCCAACAAGGGAGTTCCGAGCGGAACAAGTGCGAGATTCTTTTCGACTTCATCACTAGTGGCGCTCTCATGTCCCTTAAGTAGATCAAGTGAAACCAAAAGGAGTAGTAATCCTCCAGCACCTTGAAGTGCCGGTATAGAAATATCGAGGTAACTCACAATAAATTGGCCAAATAGCGCGAAGATAGTTATAACGAAAAGAGAAGTGGCTGCAGCTTGCCAAGCCAATAAAGTGCGTTGGGTGCGCGTGCGATTTCCTAAAACTCCGAGAAATATCGGCGTTGCTCCAGGAGGATCAAGAATCACAAGAAGAGTCACAAAAGCCTGTAAGCCAAAAGTAAGAGAATTTATATCGCTCATCGTTGAATCACTCCCTTCCACGTTTTTTTGTTACCCTCCGAAGAAGAGCTTTTACTTAAACTAGCTCTAGATTGGAGAGCCTCCCATTGTCGCGGATGGGTGGTGTACTCCGCCAATTGGTTTAATTTTCCAGTACCGTGATAGTCACTCGAACCTGTGACAATGAGATCTCTCTCATGAGCAAGCTTTAAAAGCTCTGACTTTTCACTTTCGGAATGATCGCGATGATCAACCTCAACGCCATCAAGGCCAGCAGAGATTAATTCATCAAATAATTCCAAGCTAATGGTTCGACCCCTTTGCGAAGCTAGGGGATGTGCTATCACTGCAACGCCTCCTGCCTCTTTTATCAATCTAATTGCATCACTTGGCGAAGGTGAATAGTGATTTATATAGAACTTAGATTTATTGTGAAGTAGAGCAGCAAATGCTTCATCTCGCGAAGATACATCTCCTCGAGCAACAAGTGCATCCGCAAGATGGGGACGTCCGAGCGTTGCATCGCCTTTTCTTTGAGCGTAAACCTCATCAATAGTGATATCGATTCCAGCTTCATTGAGACGCGAGATAATCCTCGCCATTCGCGACAATCGATTTTCACGAGTTTTCTCTAACTCATCAAGAAGTGGTTCATATGTTGGATCAAAGAGCAGTCCAAGCATATGAATACTTATCCCATTCGCGTCCTGGCATGAGATTTCGGCGCCCAGAACCAACTGCAAAGAAGTATGTGATGGATGTTGAAATAAGGCTTGACTTGCTTCCTCCCAACCTCGTGTTGTGTCATGATCAGTGAGCGCAACAACATCGAGCCCCCTCTTTATCGCTTTTTCAATAAGTTGAGTTGGTGTGTCTGTTCCATCGCTGGCATTGGAGTGGGTATGTAAATCAATCAGCACAAGGAGAGATTATCGTTTCTCTGCGTTCTTGCTTCGAAGTACGAAAATGCCGCATCCAACAAGCAGGAGAATGAGCCCTGGAATAGTTCCTGTGGGTGGCAATTGGTCAAGCCACCAAAAAGCCAAGATTGCACTAACTGGAACTTCGAAGAAAACAATCAGCGAGACAATTGCTGGCGAGACTCGCTTCAATGCAAGATTAAACATCGTATGTCCGAGTATCTGTGCACCTGCTATGAGAGCAAGTAGCAACCACCACTCTCGCGCCTTAAATCCCCAAATTTGAGTCTGTGAGATCAAAGCAATTGGCAAAGCTGTCAGCGCACAAACTAAATAACAAATTGAGGTATAGGTCGAGGTTGAAATGGAACGTTGAGCGTGTGAACCTAGCAATACATATAGCGCAGCAAGCGCAGCGCAAGCAATAGCAGCGAGATCGCCAATAAATGCTCGTCGCGAAATCTGAAAATCAACACCAGTAATTATTAATACTCCAGAGAGACTGATGATCATCCCAATCCACGCTTGACGAGGTATATGGCCACCTAATCGCTTCACAAGATATGCTGCAAAAATCGGTTGCAGCGCTGTCAACGCCGTTCCTGCTGCAACTGTCGTGAACCTCATTGCAACGAAGAATCCAATGAAATGAAAAGCCAGTGCGATTCCTGCGAGTGCTGCCCATCGCATTCCTTGGCGATTTTCCTTTTTGCGCCATTCCCTATTAAGAAACGCGAAAGGCGCCATCATCAATGCTCCCCCAAGATTGCGCCAAAAAATGAGAGCAAGTATCGGCATCGCACTCAGCGCAATGACGGGTCCTGATGTACCAATGCCGACAATTCCTAGCAGTAAAAGTGGAATGTCCCGTCCTCGAGGCATCTGAGTATGGTCTTGATCTCGCACAGCGCAAACCTACTATCGGATAGTCTTGGCACATGGAGGTACCTGATGCGCACAGAACAATTAAGTCGGATATTCCTTGCCAAGCTCGCAGGTACTCCAGTATTTGATCCAAACGGCGACCGCGTTGGAAAAATTCGGGATGCAATTGCATCCTCTCGTCATGACAATTTGGCTCCCCGAATTCTCGGTTTCATTGTTGAAGTTCCCCAACGTCGTAAGATCTTTATTCCAATTACTCGAGTAACTTCGATCGATGATGGTGGCGTCTTCATAACAGGATCACTCAATATTCGTCGATATCAACAGCGCCATGGAGAAATTCAATTACTTGCTGAACTTTTGGATCATTCCACTCGCCTTCACGAAAATGGTGAGAGCGTGGTAATTGAAGATGTGGGAATGGAATTGGGTGATACCAAAGATTGGTATGCCAAGCATGTACATATACTTAAAAAAGCTCGAGGCTTCCGACGTGGTACGAGCGTCACAGTGAGTTGGAGCGACGTGGAATTGGATACTCCCGTTCATGGAGTCAATTTTGCAAACTCCCAAGAAGATATCAATCAATTACCTGCACAAGATGTTGCAGCTGCTCTTCATGAACTAGATATGAGTCGTCAAACAGAGATTGCCCGCACCCTCGACGATGAGAAGTTGGCTGATGTTCTCGAGGAGATGGATGATGCAGATCGTGTTGCTCTCGTTACCCAACTAGAAGGCGAACTCGTAGCTGATGTGTTAAGTGAAATGGCTCCTGATGACGCGGCCGATGTATTACGTGAAGTTGGAAGTGAGAAAGCAGAATCACTTCTGCGCCTTATGGAAGATGATGAGGCGCAAGATGTGCGAAGGTTGATGGAGTATGAAGATTTCTCAGCGGGTGGAATGATGACAACCGATCCCGTCATCCTCGCCACGGATGCAACAGTTGCCGAGGCCCTTGCAGCTGTGCGCCAAAAAGACCTTGCTCCTGCATCCGCAGCTCAGGTATTTGTCTGTCGTGCTCCATTTGAAACACCTACTGGCCGACTAGTTGGAGTTGTCCATGTACAGCGCTTACTTCGGGAGCCCCCCGCTTTGCATCTAGGGCTAGTCGCAGATCAAGAGACAAATGCGATTTCTCCTGACACACCGCTCAATGACGTCGTGAGACATCTTGCAAATTACAACTTGATTGCAGCTCCTGTCGTTGATGAAAACGAACGTTTATTGGGCGCGGTTACCGTAGATGATGTTCTTGATCATTTGTTACCAGCAAATTGGCGAACCCTGGATCGGGAGATATAGATATGGCACGTGTTTCTAGATTGGAGATACCTCGCGAATCCCGGCGCACAATTCGACCAAGTTATGATCCCGAGACTTTTGGCCGCATCTCGGAACGTTTTGCGCGTTTCATAGGTACAGCAAAATTCCTCGTTTACATGACCATCTTTGTTGCCGGATGGGTCTTATGGAATGTTTTTGGACCAAGAGATTTGCGATGGGATGAATACCCATTTATTTTTTTGACTCTATTGCTCTCCCTGCAAGCATCATATGCTGCTCCACTCATCTTGCTGGCGCAGAATCGACAGGCTGATCGTGACCGAGTTACCTCTCAGGAGGATCGAGCACGTGACGAGAGAAATCTTGCAGTTACCGAGTTTATGGTTCGAGAAATTGCTGCCATGCGTAAAGAATTGGTGCACGAGATTAGAGAAATTCTCGACGAAAGACTAAGTGCTGACACCAAGCCTGACACCAAGTAAAGACTTTTTACGAGGTGCTAATTGATCAACTACACTGAAAAAAGCTTGCGCTGTTGGAGATTCTGGTTTTACCAGAACTATTGGTGCGCCATTATCTCCACCTTCACGTAAATCAATATCAAAAGGGATACTAGTGACGAGTGGAACTTCAGCGCCGACGAGCGTACTGAGACGCCGAGATGTTTCTATCCCACCACCCGCTCCAAAGAGTGCGACCTTCGCTCCAGTATTTGGATCTGTATACGCCGCCATATTTTCAATGACACCAATGATGTGTTGTTTAAGTTGGTGAGCAATCCTTCCAGCACGTTCTGCAACTTCTGCTGCTGCAATTTGTGGTGTTGTGACAACTATTATTTCTGAAGCAGGAATTAATTGACCAAGTGAAATTGCGATATCGCCTGTGCCGGGCGGTAAATCAAGGAGGAGAAAATCTAAATCTCCCCAATACGCATCACTGAGAAGTTGTTCTAAGACACGATGAAGTAATGGACCACGATAAGCAACAGGGTCTGAGCGATCAGGTTTGAACATTTCAATAGACACTACTTTGATACCGTGCACTTCTATTGGTATAAAGGTTTGATCAATAGCGGTAGGGCGTTGGCCTTCAATGCCAAGAAGTCTTGGAATTGAATGTCCATACACATCGGCATCCAATACCCCGACTTTAAAACCTCGTGCACTCAACGCAGCTGCCAGGTTAACTGTGACAGATGATTTGCCTACTCCGCCCTTTCCAGAGGAAATTCCCCACACTCGAGTAAGTGAATCTGGCTGAGCGAATGGAATGAATTTCTCACGACCACCCCGAAGTAGTTTCTTGACATTGTCCCGTTGCGTTTCATTCATGACTCCAAATTCCAATTCAACGCTAGAGATTCCGGGAACCTCCCTTACTGCAGAGAGAACATCGTTGTGCAATCGCTCTCGCATGGGACAACCTGAAATCGTAAGAAGTATCTTTATCTGCGCAGTGCCATTATTAAAAGTTACAGATTCCACCATCCCTAAATCGGGCAGCGGACGGTGTAATTCTGGATCCGAAACTGTGGCCAGCGCCTTATGGATTGCCTGAGTAATATCCTCACTCATAATAGATCAGGATCAATCTTGGCGACATCTTTGATCTCTTTACTCTGGCGCTTCATTTCCTGCGCAACTGGCCTTACATCTTCCATGGCGTTACCAATAACTTTTTTAGCGAGATTTTTTGGAGTTAAATCAGACACATCTAAGTCTTCAAAACCTGGACCCAAATTCTCCTTTAGTTCACGTGAAGCATAGGATGTGAAATTACGAACTTTATGAAGAAATCGTGCGAAATCTTTTGCGGCATTTGGCAATTTATCTGGACCCACGAGGAATAGTCCAAGGACTACAAGTCCCAGAAATTCCCCCATACCGATTCCGAACATGTTCCCATCCTAATGAATTAACCTAACGAAGACCTCAACCTCAGCAGACCTTAAACTTTCGTTGCCACCATGACTCCATCTCCTACTGGCAGAAGCATTGGGAGCCATTGATTATGCGCTTCTCCAATTACTTTGATGACTTCGCGATAACCAATACTCTCTGGATCACGTTGGGTGGGATCGGCAACTCTTCCTGACAGGAGGGCACGATCAATGACCAGTATTCCTCCGGGACGCAAGGAACGATGAGCGTTGTCAACGCTTTCAAGTAGGTCTGTATTACGTCGCAAAATAAAAATGTCATAGAGGCTATCTGCTAACTTTCCAACAATCTCACGACTATTTCCAGTGATGAGTCGATAGCGTGATGAATGAATACCCGCTTCTTCAAATGCTTGCTTTGCAAGTTTTGCATTTTCAACTTCATCGTCAATAGAAGTGAGAAGACCTTTCTCTGTCATAGCTTGAAATATCCAAAGGCCACTTACCCCCGCTCCCGTACCTACTTCAACTATAGAAGTGGCGCCTACTAGATGAGTTAGATAACGAAGAAGAGAGCCAACGGCGGGAGTTGTGTCATATGTTCCGATTTCTATACCGCGATGTCGTGCTCGTTGTGTAATTTCAGTTTCAGGAAGAAATGCATTTGCATATACCCTCATATCGCCACGCTCAGCAAAAGCGCGTTCTACTCCGCTCTTATCGCCCATTCCAGGTATCACAGATTTGCAAGCCATTCGGTTAATAATCGGACACCATATCCGGTGCCACCTTTGACATTTTCGCCAGCATCAACTTCCGACCGAGCCGGGCCTGCAATATCGAGATGCGCCCATTTTCTTTTTCCAACAAATTTCTCAAGAAAAAGCGCGGCTGTGACTGAACCACCTTGAAATTTGAATTTATCTGCGGTGTGATTGAAATCAGCTACATCACTTGCTAGGGCAATCTGATAATCATCAACAAGAGGCATCTGCCAGATTCGATCACCTGTGAAATCACTCAATGCCATGAGTTGAGAGGCCAATTTCTTATCACGTGTGTACATGGCTCCATAAAAACGACTCAAACCAAGTGTCGCTGCGCCCGTCAATGTTGCAACGTCAATCAAATAGTCAGGATCAAGGTTCTTATCTGCGTAGGCTAACCCGTCAGCGAGAACCAAACGTCCTTCAGCATCGGTATTAATCACTTCAACAGTTGTTCCGCCGTAATGCGTGATGACATCCGACGGGCGCTGCGAAGTTCCCGATAAAGCATTTTCTGCCAACATCAGCAGCGCTGTAACACGTACCTTGAGACCAAGTTGAGCTGCTGCAATAGTGGTCATCAAAACAGCAGCCGCTCCAGACATATCGCTTTTCATCGCAGTCATAGTGTCGTAAGGGCGTTTTAGAGAAACGCCTCCCGTATCAAAAGTGATTCCTTTGCCCACCAAAACAACGTGAGGAATGCGCTTGGCACCACGCGGTTTATATGAGACTTCGACAAAACGAGGTGGGTTCTTCTTGCTGGAGTTACCAACGGCACGCAAGCCACCAAACTCCGAAAGTTCTTTCCCAGCACGAACATTGACTGTCACTGAAGATTTTGTCCTTGATGACTTGGCAATAGTTTTTGCTTGTGTTGCCATCCATTCTGGTGACTTGATATTCGAAGGCGTGTGAATTAAATCGCGAGTCTTCCATGTCGCTTCAAGCAAAATTTCAGATTTCTTAACTGCACTGTCGAAATCACCCAAAATATAAATCGTTGGCGTCTCGGGAGCAGTTCCAGTTTTTTGACTCCATGAATAGGTTGCTAATCCTGTGGCAAGTAGGTGAACTTGAGTTTCATGGCTATTTTTCGGCAAGTAGGAGAGCAATGATGATTTACTTGCACGGATTTTCCGACCAATAGCGGCTCCCGCTTTTCTAATTTCAACATCTGATCTACTTCCTACTCCAACTAGGAGAACGCGAATGAGATTGGACTTCTCACTCGATAGCGTTGTCGGGATATCAATTAACTCACCTGGCTTACCACTTATGCCTGCTCCATGCTTGATTATCTCGTGAGCGAAATTAATTTTGAAAATTTCTTCGAGAGCTTTTACTTCCTTTTTTGGTAAATCTATTTCTATTTCAGATTTTTCATCGAGAACCTTGGTGGTGATGGGAAAAGCGATATGAGAGTAATTCTTAAAGAATTTCTCCGAGAGCTCCCCCGGACCTTTAACCGATCCGAGTTTCGGAATCGGACGATTCACTTCTTTAACAAAGAGATTGATGCGTTGAGAACATCGGCAAGATTTCTTGCTTCTTCTTGATTGAGTTCCACAACAAGTCGGCCGCCGCCTTCGAGGGGAATTCGCATGACAAGGGAGCGGGCTTCCTTAGTAACTTCCATAGGTCCATCGCCAGTGCGGGGTTTCATGGCTGCCATATGCGCCCTCTTTCATCATCACGTTTGGAAATTTCGAATCTCCAGATCCCAGCTCTGGCTGGGAAGGTGAATTATCTCGTATCTAGCTACCCGAGGGGAAATTGAAAAGGGCGCTCATGCGGGAGCGCCCTGCTGCCAGAACTGCGCTGACGGCCCGATCTGGGACCCCGATTTTGCTTGCAATTTCTTCGACCGTGTACCGCTTAACAAAAAATAGGGTCAAGACAACCCGTTCTTCTTCGGGAAGAGAATTGATGAACTCGGTGAGAGTCAGGTCATCGCTTGCCATGAAGTAAAGGTTACTCGGGGAACTCCCGTCAGCGCCGCACGGAGCGTGCGAATCTGCTGAGAGAAAATTTCACTGCAACCAAAATGCCCGGCCTTATCAGTGCAAGGAGCCATCGTGGTGCGTCAATTCTTTCATACCAATCAAACCGAGTTTCAGATGGGGAAAGCTCAACTAGACGGAATTCACCAATTCCCTTGATGAATCTGCCGAAATGATTCACCGCACAAAAAGTTGGTGGTTTCCACTCCACTACTTTCATTTGATCGAGTACGCCAAATTTTCCAATTCCAGTAAAAGCTTCAATAACTGTGCCTACACCAGATTTACCATCATGATCTGCAGAGGACCACACATGCGTGAGCGCCATCCACTCGCTCTGAGATTTCCAATCAACGAGCTTCTCCCATACTTCGCTAATGGGAGCCGATATGCTGATAGACAATTTAAATTCATTTAGAGGCATTGATAACTTCTCCTAGTTAGTCACATGAAGAAGTGCGTCATCAATATTGGTGCACCAACGAACCAATTCATGTTGACCTGGTTTCATAAATTGTTTCTCGGTCAAATCTTTGAGAGCGCTTTTCAGTGAGCTATAAACGTCGCTTGGATCAAGAACAGCTATGGGTTTATTATGAAAACCAAGGTAACGACCTACCCAAATCTCGAAGAACTCCTCCAATGTGCCAATTCCACCCGGAAGGGCAATAAAAGAATCTGAAAGTTTCTCGATTAATCCTTTTCGCTCTCGCATATCCGAGACCACATGAAGCTCTGTGGAATCATGATCAATAAATTCAATATTCATTAAACGTTCTGGAATTACACCGATGGTCCGTCCGCCATGTGCTCGAGCTCCTTTTGCAACTTCACCCATAACCGAAATTGCACCGCCGCCCCAGACTAATTCGTGGCCCTGTTTCGCAATTGCGGCGCCAAGTTCAAATCCAAGTGTGAGATTCTCTGAAGAAACTGCGGTCGAGGATGCACAATAGACAGCAATCTTCATGAGCGCACTCTAAAGGGTCATGAGCGCCACGCCATCACTGAATTGGTAGCGTTTGCCCATGGGCGCTGAAGAAATGGCTTTTGGTTACGGCATTGCTACGGTTACTGCTGACGGAATAGTTCTTGATACTTATTTCCATAGCCTTGGATTAGGGGCGCTAGCGGATTCGCAAGCTATCGATCTTTCAGGTCATGAGGGAGATGATCCACTCAGAAAAGTTTCTCGTAAAGCTGTATCGCTTGAAGTTCGACTCTCTCAAGCTCCTAAAAGTGTTTCTGATGCTTATTTGAGACTTCATCTTCTTTCACATAGGTTAGTAAAGCCTCATGGATTATCACTTGAAGGAATTTTTGGATTATTGAATAACGTTGTGTGGACTTCCCATGGTCCTTGTTCGGTATCAGGATTTGCTCAAGTTCGAGAAGCGCTACGTTCAAAATATGGCTTCGTGACCGTCTATGGCGTAGACAAGTTCCCTCGCATGGTTGATTACGTTATTCCGGAAGGCGTCCGGATTGCCGATGGCGACCGAGTAAGACTTGGTGCGCATCTAGCCTCTGGAACGACAGTTATGCATGAAGGATTTGTGAATTTCAATGCGGGAACTCTTGGTGCTTCCATGGTTGAGGGTCGTATTTCTGCAGGAGTTGTAGTTGATGACGGCTCAGATATTGGCGGGGGCGCATCAATCATGGGTACGTTAAGTGGTGGCGGCAAAGAAGTCATTTCTATCGGAAAAAAGACACTTCTCGGAGCAAATTCTGGACTGGGAATTTCCCTCGGTGACAACTGTGTCGTTGAAGCAGGCGTCTACATCACCGCTGGATCGAAAGTCACACTTCCTGATGGACACATTGTTAAGGCTCGTGAACTCTCAGGCGCTCATGGTCTTCTCTTTAGACGAAATTCTCAGACCGGAGCGCTGGAAGCTCTCAACAAAATTGGCTCTTGGGGCGGACTCAATAGCGTGCTACACGCAAACTAGACTTACTCGTAACAGAATAATTTCACTGGAGTCTTTGTCCTAGCGCAATCATATTTCTTGACTACTGATTCAATATTAATCGGCTCTTTTATCCAAGTGGATGGTAACTTCACTCGTGACCTAAACACTTCTCCCGTGAGAGTTGCAACTTTACCTTCCGAGGAATACGCCGTAATAGACATGATACTTCCAGTTTTAGAGCGAGAATCTATTCGGAACGAGAGAACATCCTTCAATCCAAAAGCTGTTGCCATATCCCTTTGCGCGACAACTCGCTCCCAAAAAGCAAAACGGGGATTTATATTAATATCGAGACTCCAGGGATCTGGAACACCTTGGAGATACGCAATTGAAGAGCCCCACACATCCTTGACATTCTGAGTGGCTCCACCACTCGATGAAGAATAAAAGGCATTGATTGGCTTTCCGTCCAGAGTAACCGTGAGAGCAGTTGCGCTGTCAACAAATGTTTTGTTGACAGCTTCTTTCCATTTGACTCCATAAATCTTTTCAGTTTCCTTGGAATATCCCACAAAGTTTTGATCGACCGTTGAATTATAAATATTGCAATCACACTCGGGCCTCACTCGTGACATCTTCGTTAAAGCATATGTACGTGCTGCAATAGCTTGCGCCTCTAATGCTGCAGTGGGCCATGATGAGGGAACCTCTCCTATTCCCCACAAATATTCATCATGAAGTCGTAATGTGGTTGTTACTGCTAAATAACTACTGACTGGATTTGTGACACTCTTAATAACAATCTGTCCATACTTAAGTTGTGTTACCGAACTCTGGTTTGTGACTTGCATTGTTGTAGTAGAGGTATCCCAGCGAAGTGTCCAGGAGCCATGTGGCGTAATTGGCGCGAATTTTGTGGTTGGTGATGACAGCGTTGGGACTACACTCCCCGCAAAGTTGGTAAAGAGGGCAGTTGTATCGCCTTTATATACTCCGAAAGGCTCAGGGCTCTCGGTAATGGGAATATCTCCACGGAATAGTCTTATCTCGCCAGCATTCCCCGCCGCTTTGATAGATATAGAGGAAACAAGATTTGCAATGTTCACGCGAATCAATTCGTTATCAGGATATGGAGTTACTGAGGTGCCAGGATAGTAATAATTGAGAATTTCGATGGCTGTCTTACCTTCGAGAGCTTGACCACGGGCGCCAATTTGGCTCATTCCGACTCCATGGCCATACCCTGATCCAAAAAAACGAAAATTTGCAGGTGGGATTGGAGCGGTCGTCTCAGCAGAAACTGGAGTAATGAAGCCAGTAATGATGGCGATTACTCCTGATAATGCAATCTGAAGCCCTAATTTCCGCATATTTCTTAGGGTACCTCAGAGGAGATGATTTAACGGCGCAATAATGATTTGGGAGATGAAATGAAACCAAATCCCCAGGAAAAATGCATAACAATCAAAACTATGGGAAGCAAAGCCTTCTCTTTCACATTTTTGCCAATCCAGATTGATGAGAGTGTGATCACAAGTAGATAGCTAGCGATTGGGATGAAGAAAAGGGGATTGACCAAGATGCCCAAGATAACTGAAGCAAGGTTTAAGAGAAGATTTAGTGGCGGCGCAAGATATCGGAAGTTGATTGTGCCTTTATGGTGGCGAGACACAGCTCGACGCCAACGACCATATTCAAAGTATTGGCGAGCTAAAGCTTTTATTGCAGTTCGTGGACGATAGATGACTTTTAGGTCTGGGTTAAACCAAATTACACCTCCATTCATTCGAAGTCGGTGATTCATCTCCCAATCTTGTGCGCGGATAAAACTCTCGTCATAACCTCCGATTGCTTCCAGAGCGTGACGTCGGAAAACTCCCAAATAGACAGTATCGGTAGGCCCAGCGCTCCCGCCTATGTGAAATCGTGCAGCACCCACTCCAATTGGCGAGCTCATGGCGCACGCAACTGCTGATTGAAAACTAGTAACTCCTTCTGCCGCCATCAATCCGCCTACATTTACTGCACCTGTCGCTTCGAGAGTTTCGACCGCTTTACTTATGTAATCTCTCTGAATTTCAGAGTGGCCATCGATACGAACTACTATGTTATGACGAGATTTTTTTAGCGCTGCATTCAATCCATGAGGAGTATTCCCCGTGGGATTTTCAACTACTAGAATGCGATGATTAGAGCGCGCCAACTCATCAGCAATTTCTCGAGTTCGATCCTGTGAAGGACCAACTGCAATCACAATCTCAACTTCTCCTTGATAATCTGAAGCCAAGACAGCGCTGACTGATGAGCGCAAGTGCGACTCTTCGTTTTTGGCAGTGAGAATGACGGATACGGGCGGAGTAATGCCACCGTGGGATGTATCACCGGAGTGAAATTGGCTCGTCATAGCGTTCAAACCGTATCGTCCAATTACTCTTGCTCCTGTGAAATCACCGCGGGCAATTCGTTTCTTCACGATACTTTCTATCGCAATCGTGGCGATTTCTGCTATCTCCTGGGCTGGCCTAGGCCGGATTACCGCCGCTATTCCAAAAATCGATGCATTCGACGGTCTTGATAACCGCCCCAAAAAGGAATCTTCCGCCGTTAATTATCTAATTGTCGGTTCTGATACTCGAGAAGGATTGTCGCGAGCAGAAATTAAAAGATTAAAGGTTGGTGGAACCGAGGTTGCCGCAGGTAAGAGATCTGACACCATGTTGTTGATTCATATCTCGAAGAAGCGCGATAAGGCGGCGATTATTTCTATCCCGCGTGATACTTATGCGCTTATTCCGGAACATACAAGTACACAAGGCAAAATCATTCCCGCCACGCACTCCAAAATTAATTCAGCTTTTAATTGGGGTGGAGCGCCATTGCTCATCCAAACCTTTGAAGAGATGTCTGGCTTAAGAATTGATCACTACATAGAAGTCAACTTTGTTGGTTTCGTTAGAATGGTTGATGCTCTTGGCGGAGTCGAAATCTGTACAAAGAAAGATATTAACGATCCAAAGAGTCATTTAGTGTTGCCTGCAGGCCGTCATGTACTCGATGGAGTTGACTCACTCAAATATGTACGCACTCGTCAGTTCGATGGTTTAGGAGATCTAGGACGCATGAAGCGCCAGCAAGAGTTTGCTGGAGCAATGTTGCGGAAAGCAACGAGCGCCGGAGTTTTACTTAATCCAATCACAATGGTGGATTTCATTAATTCAGCCCTTGATAGCGTTGTTACTGACAAAAATCTAAATCAAAATGATCTTCTCACGCTGGGTAAACAGCTGCGCAACCTCTCCGCATCAAATGTTCGAACACTGACAATTCCATTGAAGTACTACAACTACTCCAAAAATGGCGTAAGTGCGGCGGTCTTGTGGGATCCTATTCTCGCGCCCGAACTCTTTGAAAAGATTAAGAATGATGATGCGTTGATTGAGAGAGTAAAGGCAGATCCATCTGCCTCACCATCTCTGGTAGATAAATTCAATACTGGCAGTGCGGCTGAAAATCCCTGTAAGGGTTAGGATTCGGGGGCTATGTTGAAACTATCTGTTATTGGCACTGGTTATTTGGGCGCAACTCACGCGGCCGCAATGTCATCGCTGGGATTCACCGTTGTTGGTGTAGATGTCGATCAATCCAAGATTGACTTATTGCGTGAAGGCAAAGTTCCATTCTTTGAGCCTGGACTTGAGGAGTTGCTCAAAACTGAAGTTGATTCGGGACGACTAACCTTCACAACTGACTTCTCTGAACTTACTGATTGTGATGTCCACTTTATTTGTGTTGGAACTCCACAAAAAAAGGGCAGTCTTGCTGCTGATCTGACTTATGTTGATGCATCTGTAGCCGCTGTTGCACCGCATGCAAAAGCAGAATCACTCATCGTCGGAAAATCTACCGTGCCTGTGGGAACTGCTAGTCGCCTCGCAACCATGCTCAAGGAATTAAATCCTTTGGTTGAATTAGCGTGGAATCCAGAGTTCCTTCGAGAGGGTTTTGCAGTTGAAGATACCCTTCGTCCCAATCGCCTCGTTGTCGGAGTTACATCCACGAGAGCTGAAGAAATTCTCAAGGAAGTGTATGCCCCCTTATTGGCAAACCAGGTTCCTTGGATTAAGGCAGATTTACCAACTGCAGAATTGGTAAAAGTCGCGGCAAATTCATTTCTTGCTACCAAGATTTCCTTCATTAACGCAATGGCTGAAATTTGTGAAGCTGCGGGAGGAGATGTCACTGTTCTTGCGCAAGCAATCGGACATGATCCACGAATTGGATCTCGCTTTCTTCAAGCAGGTATTGGATTTGGTGGCGGCTGTTTGCCGAAAGATATCCGCGCCTTTATGGCGCGCTCTGAAGAATTAGGTGCACGGCAATCATTGGAATTCTTACGTGAAATCGACTCAATTAACCTCCGCGCTCGGCAACGGATGATTGATCTGGTGCGGGCTGACTTAGGAACAGACTTGAAAAGTAAGAAAATTGCAGTCTTGGGGGCAGCCTTCAAGCCAGATAGCGACGATGTTCGTGACTCACCGGCTCTCGATATCGCATCACAAATCAGTGCTACTGGCGCTGAGGTCTCTGTTCATGATCCTAAAGCAATTGAGCCAGCACGCCACCGATTCCCTAATCTGGCGTATTCCAATTCAATTGACGATTGCGTAGCGCAGGCAGATGTCATTCTTCACCTCACGGAATGGAAGATTTACCGTGAGATTGATCCGAGTGTCATTAAATCTAAAGTACGTCAGGCGATCATTATTGATGGACGAAATGCTCTTGATCGCGAAAAGTGGCTAGCTGCGGGATGGAAATTTAGAGCGCTCGGACGAAGCTAGTAATGGCTCCTCGCATAGTCTTAGCGTCTGCTTCACCTTCGCGACTGCGCTTGTTAAGTAGCGCCGGCATAAGTCCCACTGTAATCGTGAGTGGAGTTGATGAGGAGGATTCCTCTTATTCCAAACTCGCACCTCGAGAACTAGTGATTGCTCTCTCGATAGTCAAAGCTCATACCGTCAAAGAGAAGGTTGACTTTCCCGCATTAGTAATTGGCTGCGATTCCACTTTTGAATTTGACGGTGAGTCTCTCGGTAAACCTCTTTCTATTGAGACTGCGATTAATCGCGCACGACGTCTCCGTGGAAAAAGTGGATTACTCCATACCGGACATTGCATCATCGATAATGAAAAGGGAATTGAGATATGTGATGTCGTCACAACTCGTGTGCACTTTGCTGATTTGAGTGATAGCGAAATCGAACGATATGTCGCAACCGGAGAACCTCTCTATGTTGCCGGCGGATTTACCTTGGATGGCATTAGCTCTCCTTTTATTACACATATTGAGGGTGATTACTCAAATGTGATTGGCTTATCTCTACCCTTATTGAGGAAAGTAGTCATGCAATTGGGCTATGAATGGTTTGACCTTCACTCATGACTCTTTATGCTGCTTACGGTTCAAATCTTGATCCGCGCCAAATGTTGCTTCGTGCCCCGCATTCGCCACACCGTGGCACGGGGTGGCTCCGCGACTGGAGATTAACTTTTGGCGGAGAAGAAATTGGGTGGGAAGGTGCGGTCGCAACTCTCGCCGAGGATCTTGGACATAGCGTCTTTGTATCTATCTATGATCTTACGCGAGCGGATGAAAGCGCTCTTGATGAATGGGAGGGTGTAACAACTGACCTGTATCGGAAAATTCGCGTTCGAGTTGAAACACTCGATGGTTCTTCTCTCTGTTACGTCTATGTTCTCAATTCTTTTGAAGGTGGACTTCCTTCGGCCCGATATCTAGAAATTATGGTGGATGCAGCTCGAGAAGCAGGTGCGCCTGAAGATTACATCGCGCATTTACTAGCGATAAAGACGAGAGAGTAAGTTACCACCATGGATGAGGTGCTCCGACGAGAAGTTGAAAAATGGATTGCAGAAGATCCAGATACCGCCACTCAATCTCAATTACATAAACTTCTTGATAGTAATAACGAAAGTGAATTGCGTTCCTGCTTTTCAGGCTTCCTAGAATTTGGAACTGCGGGATTACGAGGCCCACTTGGCCCTGGCCCATCTCGAATGAATAGAGCGGTTGTTACCAAGACAGCGGCTGGAATTGCGCAATATATGAGGAAAAATTCCTTAACGTCAGTTGTAATTGGTCGAGATGCGAGATTTGGCTCGGAAGATTTCACTCGAGATACGGCTGAGATTATGAATGGAGCCGGATTTGATGTTCATGTCTTACCTCGCCCCCTGCCGACGCCAGTTCTGGCTTTTGCTGTTCGAGAGTTGAGGTGTGACGTGGGGATTATGGTGACTGCAAGCCATAATCCACCACAAGATAATGGCTACAAGGTCTATCTAGGCGGAACAGTCAAAGGAATCCGATACGACGGATCACAGATCATTTCACCGGCTGATAAAGAAATTTCTACAGAGATCTCTCTAGTTCCACCACTTCCCACTCTGCAACGATCTACAGGTTGGAAAATTGTGGATGAATCAGTTATCGATTCTTATATAACGCGAACAGCTCACCTAGCAAGTAACTCTGGAGCTTTAAGGGTTGTGTACACGGCGATGCATGGTGTTGGAACCGCAACACTCACAAAGGTATTTACCGCAGCAGGATTTCCTGAACCAATTCTCGTAGCAGAACAAGCGCAACCTGATCCAAATTTTCCAACTGTGAGCTTCCCTAACCCTGAAGAGCCCGGAGCCATCGACTTAGCTCTGGTAACTGCAGAGAAAGTAGATGCTGATCTAGTCATTGCAAATGATCCTGATGCCGATCGATGCGCAGTTGCCATAAAAGATGCACAAGGTAAGTGGAGAATGCTCCGCGGGGATGAAGTGGGAGCGCTACTCGGTGAGTACATCGCCCAGCGAGGCGTCGAAAAAGATGGCGTAATGGCCAACTCCATCGTTTCATCAACAATCTTGAGCAAGATTGCTGCCCATCATGGAATTCAATTCCGCGAAACTCTCACTGGCTTTAAATGGATTGCCAAGATTCCCAAGCTGGCTTTCGGTTATGAAGAGGCGCTTGGTTATGCAGTTGATTCAGATGCTGTTAATGATAAAGATGGGATCAGCGCCGCTCTTATGTTGGTGCAATTAGCAACTAACTTGGCAAATGAGAACAAGACAATAAGAGAATTTTTAGATGAGATATGGAGCCGCCATGGCTTCCATGGGACGCGGCAAATTTCAGTTCGCACCACGAGTGTTGAACAGATAAATGGGATTCTAGAAAAGTTCAGAGAACAAACTCCTAAAGCCATCGGCCCTTACTTTCTCGAGAAATTTGATGATCTCGAGCGACCAACAGATGGGCTACCTCCAACGAACGGTGTACGCATGTATCTCCAGGGAGGCGCCCGTGTGATTGTGCGCCCAAGCGGAACCGAGCCAAAAATAAAGTGCTATATCGAAGTAGTAATCGGTGGTGAAGTCGAAAAGGCTCGGGTTGAAGCTGAAACTACTCTTGATCTTCTCGAAGGTGAGTTACGTAAACTCCTTACTGCGTAATAGACCTGCAAGCAATAGAATCCCATTATGACAACTATTAATTGGGAGACACTTCACACTGAAGCAATCGCTGCTATGAAGCGTGCGTATGCACCATATTCGAAATTTCCTGTAGGAGTCGCAGCGCTTGCAGATGATGGACGTATTGTTACCGGATGTAACGTAGAAAATGCTAGCTATGGACTTGGACTTTGCGCCGAATGTGGTTTAGTTTCAAATCTTGTACTAAATGGTCGCTCAATCATTCGTGCAATTTATTGTGTTGATGCGCATGGCAATGCGCTCTCCCCCTGTGGACGTTGTCGCCAATTACTCTGGGAGCACAGCACGCCCGATACTCAATTCATGACCCCTGATGGTCCAGCTCCACTCTCTACTCTTCTGCCATGGGCTTTTGGTCCTGAGAATCTATAAATTCTGCTCGCAATAGTGGAACTGAAAGAGATTCAAGCAATTCCAAAAGTCTTGCTTCATGATCATGTCGATGGAGGTTTACGTCCTCAGACAATCATTGAATTGGCCCGCAGCATTGACTTCCCCTTGCCTTCATACATAGATACGCAATTGCAAGAGATAATCTTTCAAAGTTGTAACGAAGGATCGCTCGAGAAATACCTGAAAAATTTTGACTACACCATTGCCGTTATGCAGAGTTACGAAAATCTTATTCGCGTTGCTCGTGAATGTGTTGAAGATCTGGCCGCAGATGGGATTGTTTATGCCGAAGTGCGCGGAGCTCCCGAGTTATTTACAGCGCAAGGTCTCTCAATCGCCGACGTCATCGAGGCTACACTTGCAGGTTTAGAAGAAGGCATGAGCGAAGTTCGACACCAAGGTAAGGCAATAACCGTTCGATTCATCACATGTGCAATGAGACATACAGAACGAAGCTTTGAGGTTGCTAAGGCAACTCTGCGCTATCGACATCGAGGTGTTGTTGGATTTGATATCGCTGGCGCCGAACGCGGCTTTCCTGCAAAAAATCATATCGCTGCTTTCAATTTACTTCATGAGAATAATTTTCCCTACACAATTCACGCCGGAGAAGCAGCAGCAGTTGATTCAATGGTGGATGCAATCACACATTGTCGCGCAAACCGTATTGGTCATGGTGTTCGTATAATTGATGAGATCAACACAAACGAAGATTCACCAATTCTCAGCGACATTGCAAAAATGATTCTTGACCAACAAATTCACTTGGAAATGGCTCCGACCTCCAATATTCAAACGGGAGCAGTGAAGAGCTACTCGTCACATCCCGCTGCGATATTGCACTCTCTTGGCTTCAATATCGCTCTCAATACTGATAATCGGCTTATGAGTAAAACTTCTCTCTCCAACGAGTATGAGGTTATGAGTAGTACTCATGGATGGACGCAAGAGGATATTGAAATAATGAATTCCCGGGCATTGAAGGCGATCTTTGATACCGAATATGCTTGGACATCATGATTGATTTTCGAGATTCCGCTGTAATTAATGATCCCTACCCATACCTCGCGGAATTGCGGAGCGCCAATAGACCTTTATGGCATCCTGATCTCGAGGTATTTCTAGCTGCCACTCATGGAGATGCTAACGAAGTACTTCGTAACAAGAGTTTGGGCCGGATTTACACCGAGAAAGTTCCAGACTCAGAGTGGCAGGTATTTAACTGGCTCCACTCTGATTCCATACTCGACAGCGAGCCGCCAAAACATACAAGACTTCGTGGCTTAGTTCTTAAAGCTTTCAATCGCAGTCGCATTGAAGGGCTACGTCCTTCAATTCAAGCCATCACTGATTCACTCCTTAATCGAGTTGCTGAAGGTGATTCGACTTTTGATCTCATCGCTGACTTTGCAGAACCTTTGCCAGTAAAAGTCATTGCACTATTACTGGGCTTCCCTCCTGAAGACGAACATCTTTTGAGGCCTTGGTCTCAAGCCATTGTGAAAATGTACGAGATTAATCCTCCGCGAGAGCACCAGATTGCTGCTCAGAAAGCTGCTCAAGAGTTTGCAGATTATGTACACAGTTTGATGCAAGCTCGAAAAATCCATCCACAAGATGATCTCATCACTGAATTAGCGAGCGTTCATGAAGCAGGTGAGCGCCTATCGACACATGAACTGATCGCAACCTGCGTCTTGCTTCTCAATGCTGGGCATGAAGCCAGCGTCAATGGATTTGGAAATGGCATGGTCTCTCTCTTTAACCATCCAGCACAACGTGACTTACTCTTTGGCGATCCAGAGAAATATGCAGAGACTGCAATTGAAGAATTCTTACGCTTTGATTCACCTCTTCAATACTTCGAACGAACTGCGACATCCGATGTAGAGATAAGCGGCGTAATGATTAAGAAAGGTCAAAAAATCGTGAGCTTGCTCGGTTCAGCAAATAGAGACTCTTCGGTATTTACGGATGCGGATACTTTTGATGTAACTCGACACCCCAATCCTCATATCGGGTTCGGCGCGGGTATCCATTTTTGTATTGGAGCACCTTTAGCGCGCATTGAAATGTCGGTTTCGCTTCCTGCTTTACTCAAGCGTTTTCCGCGACTTGATTTGGCCGAAACTCCGCTGCGACGTCCTACTTTTTCTTTACGTGGCTACGAAAGAGTCCTCGTCGCCCCCTAAATTCCGATGGGATGCCAGACAGTTTTATTCTCCATGAAAGAGAGGACTCGTTGTGGACTCTTTACTGAGGCAAAACGGTTGATGCGTTTGAGATTCTCTGCACCTTCTTTGCGCAAATCTTCATACGCCGTTAAATCCAAACCTGACCCATCGACCCCATCGATATCCATATGTGAACCAACCCAGGGGGCTAATTCTGAAGATTTTCCTGTGAGGA